>Ga0209755_10000046_pt1 | contig 202489 bp, 208 predicted proteins | sample TergutCo191P1_FD_187301 | JGI IMG/M metagenome (GOLD analysis project Ga0209755, IMG submission 187301) | Cornitermes sp. P1 segment gut microbial communities from Petit-Saut dam, French Guiana - Co191P1 (SPAdes) (version 2) | ecosystem: Host-associated > Arthropoda: Insects > Digestive... | reverse complement strand
TGATGCCGACGCTGATGCTGACGCGGATGCAGATGCTGATGCTGATGCTGATGCTGATGCAGATGCCGACGCCGACGCTGATGCGGACGCTGATGCTGATGCTGATGCTGATGCTGATGCTGATGCGGACGCTGATGCGGACGCCGATGCAGACGCCGATGCAGACGCAGATGCCGATGCCGATGCTGATGCGGATGCCGATGCAGATGCAGACGCAGATGCCGATGCTGATGCTGATGCGGATGCGGATGCCGATGCAGATGCAGATGCTGATGCGGATGCTGACGCAGATGCAGACGCTGATGCTGATGCGGATGCTGACGCCGACGCTGATGCTGATGCTGATGCGGATGCTGACGCTGATGCGGATGCTGATGCGGATGCCGACGCAGATGCTGATGCAGATGCTGATGCTGACGCAGATGCTGATGCTGACGCCGACGCGGACGCAGATGCTGATGCTGATGCTGATGCAGATGCTGACGCCGATGCTGACGCCGATGCTGATGCCGACGCTGATGCGGATGCTGATGCGGATGCTGACGCTGATGCTGATGCTGATGCTGATGCTGACGCGGATGCTGATGCCGACGCTGATGCTGATGCTGACGCTGATGCTGATGCGGATGCAGATGCGGATGCAGATGCAGATGCTGACGCGGATGCAGATGCTGATGCTGACGCTGATGCAGATGCTGATGCTGATGCTGATGCTGACGCTGATGCTGATGCCGACGCTGATGCTGATGCTGACGCTGATGCAGATGCTGATGCTGATGCTGATGCTGACGCTGATGCTGATGCCGACGCTGATGCTGATGCTGACGCCGATGCTGACGCTGATGCTGACGCTGATGCTGATGCTGACGCTGATGCAGATGCTGATGCAGATGCTGATGCTGATGCTGATGCTGATGCAGATGCAGATGCTGATGCGGATGCGGATGCTGACGCAGATGCAGACGCTGATGCTGATGCGGATGCTGATGCGGACGCTGATGCGGACGCTGATGCGGATGCCGACGCAGATGCTGATGCGGATGCTGACGCTGATGCTGACGCTGATGCTGACGCTGATGCTGACGCAGATGCTGACGCAGACGCAGACGCTGATGCTGATGCTGATGCCGATGCTGATGCGGATGCGGACGCTGATGCCGATGCGGACGCTGATGCCGACGCTGATGCGGATGCCGACGCAGATGCTGACGCTGATGCTGATGCGGATGCAGACGCAGATGCTGATGCCGATGCTGATGCTGATGCCGATGCAGACGCAGATGCAGACGCAGATGCGGATGCTGACGCGGATGCGGACGCAGATGCCGATGCGGACGCTGATGCGGATGCAGATGCTGATGCTGATGCTGATGCTGATGCTGATGCGGACGCAGATGCCGATGCGGATGCAGACGCAGACGCTGATGCTGATGCTGATGCGGACGCAGACGCTGATGCTGATGCTGATGCCGACGCAGATGCTGATGCTGATGCCGATGCGGACGCTGATGCTGATGCGGATGCAGACGCAGATGCTGATGCTGATGCTGATGCCGATGCTGATGCTGATGCTGATGCCGATGCAGACGCAGATGCAGACGCAGATGCGGATGCTGACGCGGATGCGGACGCAGATGCCGATGCGGACGCTGATGCGGACGCAGATGCTGATGCAGATGCTGATGCTGACGCGGATGCAGATGCAGATGCTGACGCTGATGCTGATGCTGATGCTGATGCGGACGCGGACGCTGATGCTGACGCTGATGCGGATGCAGATGCTGATGCAGATGCTGATGCAGATGCAGATGCTGATGCAGATGCAGATGCTGATGCAGATGCAGATGCTGATGCAGATGCTGACAGCGACATCGAAACAGATTTGCCACAACAAGCTCCACCCGCTCCAGAAGCTGATACTGATGTGGAGGACACAATTGAAGTTGTTGCTGATGAGCCAGGACCACCGTTGCCGCAACAAGCTCCACCTGCACCACCGCAGGATACTGCTGAAGCTCCACCTGCTCCGCCTGTTCCGCAGCAAGCTCCACCTGCACCACCACAAGATGCTGATGAAGCTCCGCCTGCTCCACGACAAGCTCCACCTGCACCGCCACAGGGTTCTGTTGAAAATCCATCAACTGGTGATGATGGTCCAGAAAGCAGTGCGGCCATCCTTGCAGTTCCATTCTTCGCTAGTGTTCTAGCACTATTCGGAATGCTTACGAAGCGTCGCAAGGATAACGGTGCAGCTGACGAGGCATAGAAGTATCGTAAATCTAGTAAAAATAGGAGTTTGGCTAACTAGCTCGGAATAAAAGCGTAGCTAGCCAATCCACATAAACCTAGCGTATTAAGAACGAAGGTTTTCTGAAAAGTCTTTCGGGTATATTATGCTCGAAAGACTTTTTTAGAAATCCTGGTAATACTATTATCACAACAAATTTCAGGGAGATGAGATGAGAATGGATTCAAAAAGCATTTCAGAAAAATTTGCAGACCTTAAAAGGTGCATTGCAGAACATGCAAGCGAAATATCAGACGATAAAGTAAAATGTTTTATTTCCGTTGGTTATAAAGATAAGCGAGCTGTTGTTTACGCTGGCGTTGGCAACACATTGGACACCGCTTTTAAAGCTGCCCAAGACCGCGCATTAAAATATATCAAATCTCGTGAGATTGAACCTCCGTGGCTGAAAGCAGATGTTGTTGTGATGGAACAAAAAATGTCCATGGAGGACTTTTTATCCTTGGCACGCTGGACTAAAAAGTTCTATTTTAAGTACGGCATTTCTTTTGACAGCATGTATAACAACGCTTTTTTGCAACAAGAAGTTAATGGTGCTGCCCTGATAAAGTACGGCATTGCCGAAAAAAGAAATGAAAATCCAAGTGACAAAATTTTAGACCTTATGGGGATTTCCCGCGAGGCAGATTCTGTACGGGTTGATGCCCGATTGAATTTTAACAATATTAACACATACGTGAGAACTGTAAGAGGCGAAAACGCCTTGCTAGAGCCGTCAAACATTAAAGATATTATAATTTTTGATACAAGAAGTTATTTTTACGACGAAAATCAACTGCTTGAGATGGAAAGCGAAGAATTAGCCAGCCACAGAAGGAAAATTGATAACCTGGATGCGGATTTGACGCGGGATATTCTCACAAAAATGTCCCGTTATCTGGCGAGTACCGTGGAAGAAAGTGGAAAGTTTATCTATGGATACTTTAGCTGCTATAACAAGCAGATTTCAACCTATAACGTGGTTCGCCACGCCCTCGGCACCTATTCTATGTGCGAAACTTATCTGATAACCAAAGACGAAACTCTGCTGCGTCCCATAAAAGCATCACTACAATATCTTGCGGAAAATTTTGTTCATAATGTGGATGATTTAACCTTTATTTACGAAGCCCAAAGCAATCACGAAATAAAGCTAGGGGCTCTTGGCGTTGTTGTGCTTGCCATTGCAAAGTATTTGGAAGTTTTTAGCGAAGAAACAGATAAGTATTTACCCATGATGCAACGCATTGGCGACGCTATGCTGTATATGCAAAACCCCGCCACTGGGCAATTCACCCACGTTCTTGGGCATCCAGACCTAGAAGTAATCGAAATTTTCAGGATTGTATACTATTCAGGCGAGGCAGCTTTTGCACTGATGCGTATTTACGCTTATGATAAAGACGAAAAGTGGTTAAAAGCAGTGCATAAAGCTTTTAAGTACTTCATTAAGAACAACTACTGGAAAAATTACGACCACTGGCTTGCCTACGCAGTTAACGAGCTGACGGCAATTTCTCCAGACGAAGAATATTTTGAATTTGGATTAAAAAATGCCTTTTCTAACCTTGATTTTATCGAGCATAGAATAACCACTTGGGCAACTTTCCTAGAGATGCTCACCGCATCTAACACCATGATACAAAATATTCATGCCAACGACAAAAATCACTTGTTAGAAAAATATGATGAAGAGCGGTTTGGGCGTGTAATGAAAATAAGGGCTGAAAGGCTGTTAAATGGCGTTTTCTTCCCAGAATTTGCCATGTATTTTAAATCCCCAGAAACAATTTTATATGGCTCATTCATCCGCCACCACACCTTCCGCGTTCGTAATGACGACGTTGCCCACCACTTATCAGGATATGTCCACTACCTAACGGACATTTTGGAGGCGAAGAAGTAATGTCAGTAGGCTTTTTACGATATTACAACAAATCCCAACCTGGCGCTAAATTACGTTCTATGTTTGCTGTGGCAAGTATGTACAATTTAGATTTTTTTCACTTTTCGCCAGAGAATGTAAACACAGAAGCAAAAACCATAAACGGCATGTTTTGGAGCAAGGAAATGGTCGAATATGTCCGAAAAGAAGTGCCCTATCCAGACATTGTGGATGACCAGTTTAACTTCCGCAGCAAGGATAGGGAACTTTATCTTGAGCTAAAAGAGCATTGCTACCTGACCTACATGCCTTTAGGCACAAAGTCTGCTGTGTTCAGAAAAATAGACACGACAGATTTCTCTAAGTATTTGATTAAAACCTATCATTTTAGGGATATGGACGTAGCAAATATGCTGGTGGGCGAAAAATATATCATTAAGCCCGACAACGGCGGTAGGGGCGAAAATATCTACAAATTGGAAAGAATTAGCCAGGACGCATTTGACCTGCATTTTGCAGGCGAAACAAGGCAAATGACCCTTGAAGAGCTTGCCCAGGAATATTTTGATTTGTTTGAAACCCGCTACATCGCCCAGCCTTTTTTGGACTCTACCACCATAGAAAAAAACCCTTTCGACATAAGGATGCACCTTCGCAGAGGGCGGGAAGGCAAATGGGATACACACCTAATTTACCCCCGAATCGGCAGCAGTGCGGGAGTTGTTTCCAATGTGGCAACCGGGGGGGCAGTTTCCCTAAACCACAAATCTTTTTTACAACAGCAGTTTGGTGATGACTGGAAAAGGATTTTTGATGAATTGAAACACATAGCTGACGTGTTCCCCAAAACCCTGCAAAAGAAATATAAAAAGCTAATCGACTCTCTTGCCCTTGATGTAGGAATTGACAGGGCAAGGGGCAATGAGCTTAAATTTTTCGAGGTTAACACCTATCCAGGGGTGCAAACATACCCCTACCATTCCTCCGAAGCCAGCATACATTTTTATATGCATCTGCTAAACCTTAAAAAAGAAGGTAAATTGTAGCGTAAAACCCCGTTTAACGGGGTTTCAGACTGATGACACCCCCCAAACCCGTCATCCCGTGCTTGACACGGGAGCCCATCAGAAATAAGTAGCCCCTACAGTATGGGGCTTGGAATAGCTGACGGGATTGCGGGTCCAGCCCGCAATGACGTTGTAGGTACTTTCTCTACAGTATGAAACCCCGTTAAACGGGGTTTTTTAATTTTTTTATTTTTTTTAAAATTAGGGGTTGACAGAGCGGGCGTTGTGTTGTATAATAGGTTTTGTGTTAAATTTACTTTATTTGCTTGGGTAGCTCAGTCGGTAGAGCAGTGGACTGAAAATCCACGTGTCGGCGGTTCGATTCCGTCCCTAAGCATTTTGTGTTTCTATATTTGCAGCGATGGCAACATCCTGCGGGCGTGGTTCAATGGTAGAACGCCAGCCTTCCAAGCTGGACGCACGGGTTCGATTCCCGTCGCCCGCTTTTTTATTTATTCTGAAATTTTTATCCATCTTTAGCGATAAAGTTGTATAAAATTATCAAAAATCTAACAAAAATTTAAAACACTTTCTTGACAACTATATTCCTTTGTGTTAGACTAGCCGCATAAATGCCAATTAACCCCTACACTCAATAGCGGAGCATATCTATTGATATATGCCTTCGGCTTTTTTATAAAAGGAGGAATTATTGTGTTTAAGAAAATATATTATTCGGAATATTTTTGGTAGTGTCTTTGGGCTTTGTTGTAGCTTGTGATGGATATGACAGACCTCTTTTTAACCCCCTTAGCTCCGTCATAGAGTTTCGCCCTGCCCAAGAAGTTGTAGAAACTTACGAATTGCGGTATATGAACCAAGAAGATTTGGGTGTTTTGGACTATGCAGTCAAATTGAGAACCCATTTACACCCAGCTAATACCGAATACGCCTTTGGAGGACAAATTTGGTTGTTGGTTAACGAATGGAATTATTCTGCAGCAGAGCAATTTGCTCACGTAGCAAAAGCCACAGGCACTATGACCCTTGTAGGGACAACAACAGGAGGCTCGTTAGCTGGTCAAGGTATTTTAATAGCAAATGTCACCTTGCCCAACACTCAATCTGTTGCCCGCTTTGACACCGTTTACATAACCGACACATACGGCAGGGCTTTGGAAGAGTTCCGCACCACGCCCCATTATTTTAACCGCGAGGGCATGGATGCTTTAGAAACCGTCCTTGCTATGATTGATGAGCTGTAGAATCGCAAAATAAAAAGGGCGCGTCTTAACGGACGCGCCCGAAATATTTTTATGCAGTTTCAACAGGGTAAACAGAAACTTTCTTTCTGCTTTTGCCCATGCGCTCGTACTTTACACGCCCGTCAACCAGAGCAAAAAGGCTGTCATCGTTGCCGCGACCCACATTGTTGCCAGGATGGATTTTTGTGCCGCGCTGGGTGTACAAAATGTTTCCTGCGCGCACAACTTGCCCATCAGCGCGCTTTGCCCCAAGGCGTTTTGACATAGACTCACGACCGTTGCGGGAGCTACCAACACCTTTTTTAGAGGCGAAAAATTGTAAATTCATTTTAATCATAATCATACCTCCGAATTTTTATATCTTTTGGATACGTTTCTTTAATAAGTTCTAAACCATAAAACAGGTTTTCTAGTATCAGGTGAGCTTGGGGGTCATCATCAATCAATTTGAAAGCTATAAGACCGCCCTTTGGGTCATGGTTTACATCAACCTCTGCCCCTAGCCTATCCTGAATAAAGTTTACAGCGGTAATGGTAAGAGCCGACACACCAGCACAGACGATTTCATCCCCATGGCTTGCAACCTCAAACCTGCTGTTTCCATAAATTTTGACTTTAATCATCAAATAGCTTAGCCGTTGATGGCTTCAATTTTCAAAGCTGTGTATGGCTGTCTGTGGCCAACTTTGCGCTTGTAGCCTTTTTTGGACTTATACTTGAAAGCGTGAACCTTCTTATGTTTGCCCTGCTCCAGCACCGCCGCCGTAACTGTTGCCCCGTTTACATATGGCGCGCCAATTTTGCAAGCATCGCCAGAAACAAACATTACTGTATCAAAAGTAAATTTGCCGCCAGCTTCTGCTTCCAATTTTTCCACTTTAATGGTGTCGCCAACAGCAATTTTATACTGCTTGCCACCTGTTTCGATAATTGCGTACATCTTATCACCTTTTCCTTATTAGACTCACCAGCCAGGGCTTCCCAGATTTTGGAAATTAAGCCAAGTGCTGTGTGGTTACTACACGAACAATCATTTTAACACAAGAGCCGCAAGCTGTCAACCCCAAATCTTAGAAAAAACAAAAAATTGCAAACTTTTTAAATTTTTTTAAAAAAATTTAAATTTAACATTGCTTTTTTGTCAAAGATATATTATAATTTATTGTACAGGTAAAAAAATCGGGCTAAAATCCGAGTACACAACGGGCTATATGCCCTAAAATAAGGGAGGATTTCCAAATGAAAAAGAAATTGCTTGGCATTTTCTTGGTGGGAGCCATGGCAGCTGTATTAACAGCATGCGTTTATGATGACGCAGGTGTTGCCGTTGCCCCGCCAACCCAAGAACAACCAGCAGCGACTGGTGAAGTGTTGTTCCCAAATGTTGAGGGTGCTACACAAACAATCCGTGTTTCAGTGCCTTACGGCGAAGTTAGAAACCATCCAGGTGCGCTAACTATTGGTATGCTTGCAGAGCAAGGCGGTACCATGTGGGGTCCAGATTCTGTAGACTCACTTGCCAATGCTCACGCTTTCTCTAACCAAGTTGACAGCGGCGAAAATTTTGCACCTATCGTTCTTGATGTTACCTTTACCCCTCACAACATCGCTGACATCCGTCTTATTTCTCATGCAGAAACTTTGGGCGTTGTAGGCGCTGGTACAAACAGCGGTGTAAACTATGTTGCTATGGTTTACCCAGCTTTAACAGACCAAATCATTTTCCACCAATCTACCCTTGAGCTTGATGCATTTGCTCACGCAACAATCACTCGTAACGCGATTGTACGTGGTGTTAACGATGCCATCATCGAAGCTGGCGGAAACCCAAGAGAACTTGCTCCAATCAACACAACTGCTACTTCTGCACCAGCAGGCGCGCGTTTCATCCCAGGTGTTGCGCACATCTATGTTCCTGCAGGTACTTATGTAGTTATGGACAACAGCGCGACTGTTCTTGACATTCGTGAGCTTACTCCTGAGCTTGCTCTTGAGCTTGAAATGAGAAACGCCGAGGGTGGAGCTGTAAACGCTGCTATCCAACGTCATGGCGTTTTGCATAATGGTTTGCGCAGACAGCCACACCCATCAATTGATGAGCGTCTTGGCCTTGCCGAGCCACGTGCTGACTGGGCTGCTAACAATGCAGACAGCGATATGTTTGCTCACTACATCCATGCAGACACTATCCCAGAGGGAGCTCTTGCTGCTGGAAACCAAGGCTTGGCTTTGGCTCTTAACCAAACTTTTGGTTACGATGTTGCCCCAGGTGATGCCAACCCACGTGCAGGCCTTCCAAGAGGTATGTGGATGACGGTATCTTTCGGTTTTAACACTTTCTGGATTCAAGAAAGAGGCACTCGTGTACAAGATAACTTTACTGGTCTTGTAATGGGCGGTCATGGCGAAACCCAAACTGGCGGTTTTGCAAATGCTCATAATATCGCTATCGGCGACGAAGGTACTGGCGTAAGCAACAACGCTCTTGGTAGCTATGCTTGGTCACAATCTTCTGTATTTATTATGAACGACCAACAATCTACTCACAATGGTGTTGTAGATGCTCATGTTAATGCTACTATGACCGCTACTGGCGTTCGTGTTGCTCTTGAGCAAGCTATGCGCAGACATGGTGCAACTGATGCTACTATCTCTGGCATGACTCCACTTTCTGAGCCACTATTCCGCACTAGCCGTCCACAAGGCGGTTCTACTGCTAACCAAGCTGGCGGCTCTAACCTTGGCGGCGCTTCTGCAATTCTTCGTCCAGGTCTTTACACAACTAACATTGGTGAAGCAGAAGTTAGAGTATTGCTTGACCGTGCTATCGTTCGTCATTTCAGCATCGGCAACTCTGCTGCAATCGAAGGCTGGAATGCTGATAACTGGGCAACTTTCCGTAACAACGTATTGTTTGCCTATGCTGAGAACCCAGAAGCGGGTACAGGCGGCGCGCAACGTCTTGAGCGTTTGCAAGCTGTTGAGTTGATGGAAGGCATTGCTGCTGACACTGCTCAAGCTATCCTTGACTTTGTTGTGAACACTGTTGTGGAAAATGACATTACTGTTGCTCACAGCAATCCAAACCTTCTTGGTGCAAGCAGCGGCGGAACTGGTAAAGACAGACTTCCTCCAACTCCAAGCATCACAAGATAATTAATTTACAAACGTAAATAAATAAAAAGGGCAAGCCTTATGGCTCGCTCTTTTTTCTTGCGCATTTTGTTGTTTTGTGTTATGATAATACTAATCCACTATGAAAGGAGGTGGAATCCATGCGCAAAGCATACGAGCAGCATTTGGAAGCATTGTACAAAGTAGCGAAAGCTGCAAAGTACATATTTTCCGTAATAAAAACTTTGTTCGATATTTTCGGATAAAGTTCAACCCCTTGGAGAAAGAGGCTCCAAGGGGTTGTTTGTTTCATTCCACTTTGAAATTTAGTTTAGCCATGCGCAAAACAGCTATAGATACATTTTAACAAACCCAACACATTTTGTCAAGTTTTTTTGTAAAAAAGATTTGTTTTAATTTGTGTGTTGCTAATGATTGGAAAAGGTGGTACAATTAGGAAAAGAACCTTTCGGAGGTGACTTAAGTGCGAAAAAAAGAGATGATAGCCATGCTTTTGGCTGGGGGTCAGGGCAGCCGCCTTGGGGTACTGACCAAAAACAAAGCGAAGCCTGCTGTCAGTTTTGGCGGCAAGTATCGTATAATTGACTTTCCCATGTCCAATTGCATCAACAGCGGCGTGGACACGGTTGGGGTGCTGACCCAATACCAACCCCTGCAACTTAACCGCCATATTGGCATTGGCATACCGTGGGATTTGGACAGGCGATATGGCGGTGTTACGGTGCTTCCACCTCATATGAAAGAGGGTGAGCAGGGTTTTTGGTACACAGGCACAGCAGATGCCATATACCAAAATATCAATTTTATTGACACATATAGTCCAACCTATGTGCTTGTTATATCTGGCGACCACATTTACAAAATGGATTACGGCAAAATGCTTGATTTCCATAAAAAGACAAAGGCAAACGCCACAATCGCGGTGTTGGAAGTGCCTTGGGAAGAAGCCAACCGCTTCGGCATTATGAACACAGATGCCACAGGCAAAATACACAGCTTTGAGGAAAAGCCAAAAGAGCCGAAAAGCAATTTGGCAAGCATGGGCATTTATATCTTTAATTGGGATATGATGCGGGACGCTTTGTTGGAGGTCCATGAAGATGTGGCTGATATGGATTTTGGCAAGCACCTTATCCCCGAATATTTATCCCAGGGGAAAAATTTGTACGCCTATCGTTTTGATGGATATTGGAAAGATGTTGGAACGGTGGACAGCTTTTGGGCGGCTAATATGGATTTGATTAAAACCGTGCCAGAGTTTGATTTGTATGAAGATTTTGCGAAGATTTACACATCAAGCGAACATCAGCCACCACAATTTTCAGGAGCAAATTCGGACATTCGTGCCAGTTTGATTTCGGAGGGTTGCGAGGTTTACGGCACTGTTCACAATTCCGTCCTTGGAACTGATGTTTTCGTGGCAGAAGGGGCGGTTATCCGCGATTCTATCATCATGGAAGGCAGCAGGGTGGGTGAAAATGCCTTGCTAGACTGTGTAATTGTTGACGAAGGCTGTGTAATTGGAAATGATGTGCAAATGGGCATTGGCGACAACACTGCCAACATTGAAAAGCCCCAAATTTATACCACGGGCATTACTGTGGTGGGAGAAGGTTCGGTTGTGCCTGATGGGGTTGTTGTTGGCAAAAATTGCGTTATCCACGGCATTACATTGGCAGAGCATTACGAAAATGGTCGTTTGCAGTCTGGCGGCACACTTGATTTAACGGGGGGTGGCGAATAATGAAGGCTATCGGGATTATTTTAGCAGGGGGTCAAAATGAAAAGCTAAAGGAGCTTGGGGCTGTGCGGGCAACGTCTGCCATGCCTGTGGGAAGCTGCTACCGCGCAATCGACTTTCCCCTTAGCAACATGGCTAACTCCGGCATAAACAAGGTGGCTGTCATCACTCAATACAACAGCCGAAGCCTTCACGACCATCTAAATTCCTCTAAATGGTGGGGTTTTGGTCGCAAACACGGAGGTCTGTTTGTTCTTGCCCCTTTCCTGTCAAAAGACGGTAATTTCGGCTTTCGAGGCACTGCGGATTCTATTTATCAAAATATTTCGTTTTTAAGGCGCAGTAATGAACCATATGTGGTCATCACAGGCGGGGACGGCATTTACAAGCTAGACTACAACGAAGTTCTAAGCTTCCATGTGGAAAAAGATGCCGATATTACAGTGGTTTGCAAAAATGTTAACATGGACGTTACAAACTTCGGCGTGGTAGATTTGGATGAGAATGGTCGGTTAATAGAATTTGAAGAAAAGCCCCTGGAAGCCTTTTCTGACACAATTTCCCTAGGCATTTATATCATCAGGCGTGAATTGCTTATCAGCCTGCTAGAAGAGATTATACCCGAAGGGCGATATGACTTTGTAAGGGATATTATAACCAGATACCGCAAGCGGCTTAACATGTATGGTTATATGTTCGGAGAGCGTTATTGGGGTGGCATAAACTCTGCCGAATCCTATTTTAATATTAACATGGACTTTTTGCGCCCTGACATTCGCCGCATGTTTTTCGCCGAGCAGCCCCATATAGAAACAAAAAACAAAGACGAACCTCCCGCAAAATATAACGCTAACAGCCAAGTGAGAAATTGCCTTATTGGCTGCGGCTCTATAATTGACGGCATGGCAGAAAATTCTGTTTTGTTCCGCCGTGTGATGGTGGGCGAAAATGCCGTGGTTCGCAATTCTATTATTATGGAAGGTTGCGTAATTGGGCAAGGGGCAATGGTGGTGGATGCTATTTTGGATAAAGATGTGCGCATTTCTGAAGGGCAAATTTTTATGGGTGAATATGGAAACCCTAAAATTATGATGAAGGGCAGTACCTTATAAAAGCCGACGGTTTTAAAAAGGGCGCATTTACGCGCCCTTTTGGGGTTTAGCCTTCTAATGAGTGGGCAGAATGGCCATGCGGCGGATGCGGCATTGGCATTGGATGGGGATGATGTGGCTGATGATGATGCGGTTGTTGCATCATCATCAACATAAATATCAGCGGCATCATGTCGTTACCAAAAGAGCGGTTGCCCATCATCATTAGCATTAAAAACGGTAAAAAATCCTTTTGACCCTGTGGCTTGTGCATATGTTCCACCTCGAAATACATGTTTATGCATTTTATGGCTGTATCAGCATGTCATATTCCAATAGACCTGCTCCGAAAGCAGGTTTCAGAACAGGTCTACCAGAAAAGCTCTTGACTAATATGTGTGGTAGGGATATAATTAAACCAATAGATACACTAAAGACTGGGAGGATAACTAATGTCACAAAAATTTGTTTATATGTTTAACGAAGGTAATGGCAAAATGCGGGATTTGCTTGGGGGCAAGGGTGCAAACCTTGCTGAAATGACCAATTTGGGTCTGCCTGTTCCTCAAGGTTTCACCGTAACAACAGAGGCTTGCACCCTTTACAACACATCAGGCAAGGTTTTAAATGACGATGTGCGGGGGCAAATTGACGCGGCAATGGCTCAGCTTGAAAGCATAACAGGCAAAAAGTTTGGGGACGAAAATGACCCTCTTTTGGTGTCTGTGCGCTCTGGTTCTCGCGCTTCTATGCCTGGTATGATGGATACGGTGTTAAACCTTGGGCTTAATGACGTATCTGTGGCGGCAATGGCAAAAAACACCGATGAAAAGTTTGCCTATGACAGCTATCGCCGTTTCATTTCCATGTTTGCTGACGTGGTTATGGGTCTTAACAAACATATGTTTGAAGGCGCGCTGTCCAATTATAAAGAGCGTGTAGGGGCGGCAGAGGACACAGACCTTACTGGCGAACAAATGAAGGAAATTTCCCAAATTTTTAAGGGAATTTACCATGGTATGCACGGCTTGCCCTTCCCTACTGACGCTAAAGAGCAGTTGTATGAGGCAGTTTGTGCGGTTTTCCGTAGCTGGGATAACGAGAGGGCATTTATCTACCGCCGCCGTCACGACATACCTTACAACTGGGGAACTGCTGTAAATGTCCAATCTATGGTATTCGGCAACATGGGTGATGACAGCGGAACAGGTGTGGCATTCAGCCGCGACCCTGCCACTGGCGAAAATGTTATTTACGGTGAATACCTTGTAAATGCCCAAGGTGAAGATGTGGTGGCTGGCATACGCACCCCCATTTCCATATCTAATTTAGAGGAGCAAAAACCCGAAATTTACGCGCAATTTGTAGAGCTTGCCAAAAAGCTTGAAAAGCATTATCAGGACATGCAAGACATGGAATTCACGGTGGAGCGTAATAAACTGTACTTCCTTCAAACCCGTGCAGGTAAGCGCACGGCGGCGGCTGCTTTACGTATCGCCATTGAAATGGTGGACGAAGGACTTGCAACCCAAGAGGAAGCCTTGCTGAAAGTTGACCCAAAACAGTTAGAGCAGCTCATGTTCCCTGTTTTTGATACCGCAGCCCTTGCAGGAGCGGGAATGTTAGGCAAAGCCTTGGCGGCAAGCCCGGGTGCTGCTTGTGGCCGGGTCTACTTCACAAGCCAAGATGCTATGGATGCCTATGACCGCGGCGAGGACGTAATTTTGGTACGCCAGGAAACTAGCCCGGAAGATATTGGCGGCATGCAAATTGCTAAAGGCATTTTGACGGCAAAAGGCGGAGCAACAAGCCACGCCGCTGTGGTTGCCCGCGGCATGGGAACGCCCTGTATTTGCGGTTGCGAGGACATCAAACTATCTTACGAGAAAAAAGAGTTTACCCTGGGGGGCAGAACCTTTAAAGAAGGGGATGTTATCAGCCTGGACGGGGCAACAGGCAAAATTTACGGAGAAGAAATCCAAACCGTTGAAAGCGAAATAAGCGGCGATTTTGCTAAGTTTATGGGCTGGGCAGACAATGCCCGAACCATGAGCGTGCGCACAAATGCCGACACCCCAGAAGATGCGGCAAAAGCCCTTGAATTTGGCGCAGAAGGCATTGGGCTTACCCGTTCTGAACATATGTTCTTTGACCCAGAGCGGATTGTTAAAATGCAGAAAATGATAATGGCAGAGGATAATTTAGAGCGCGCAAACGCCTGTAATGACTGTTTAGAGTTCCAGAAAGAGGACTATTTGGGCATTTTCCGCGCCATGAATGGCTTGCCCGTTACAATCCGTTTGCTAGACCCGCCGCTACATGAATTTTTGCCGAAAACCATGGAGCAGTTTGAAGCCCTAGCGAGAGAAACCCACAAATCTGTGGATTATGTAAAGGAGCGTTGCGCCAGCCTTCACGAAATTAACCCAATGATGGGTCATCGTGGTTTGCGCCTTGCTGTTTCCTATCCAGAAATTGCAGAAATGCAGACAAAAGCCATTATAGAGGCGGCAATCCGCGCCCAACGCACTGGCGTTAAGGTTTTGCCTGAAATTATGATACCCCTGCCGCTAGATGCCAAAGAATATAATTTCGTTAAGGAAATTGTAGAGCGCACCGCCAAGAAAATTCTTGAAACCGAAGGCGACAATGTGGATTATATGATAGGCACAATGATAGAAATACCCCGCGCTTGCCTTATGGCTGGCGAAATTGCTGAAGAAGCGCAGTTTTTCAGCTTTGGCACAAACGATTTAACCCAGATGACCTACGGCATAAGCCGCGACGATGCTGGGCGCATTATTAATGATTATATCGACAACAATATTTTTGAGGTTGACCCCACAGACCGCCTGGACCAAAAAGGCGTAGGCGAGCTGATGAAAATTGCTGTAGAGCGCGGCCGCAAAACCCGCCCCAACCTAAAATTGGGCATCTGCGGCGAACATGGCGGCGACCCCTCTTCAATCGAGTTTTGCCACAAAATTGGGCTTGATTACGTTTCCTGCTCCCCATACCGTGTGCCAATTGCCCGTTTAGCGGCGGCACAGGCGGCACTTATGCACGCCAAAGGCATGGATGTGGAAGTTAAAGGGTAAATTTTGACATAATACAAACAACAACCCCCTGATAAACCTAGCTTATCAGGGGGTTGTAAATTTTAAATCATGTTGGGATTGCTATTTAACATCTCCGCCAACATATCCCACTCTAAACGACAGTGTTCGTCCAAGTCCGCTCGAAAACCCTTGTTGAAATACAGTTTTATGAAGGGGTCTAAAATTCCTAACTTTTTATGTCCCAAGAGCAAATCATGCTTCAATACAAGCCCTTTCGGGGTATCACGCATTACAATACTTACGTAAGCGGGCAAAAATAATCCAAGTCTTTTCATCTGCCAAACAATTTGCCCTGCTACATTCCCCTCTGGTGGTCTTACCTTTACAACTTGAGCGTGAAAAGTTAAACGGCGCTTGCCCATTAAATATTCATCCATGAAAACCAAATCACCCAAGTGGTTTTCATCTCCATGTTTTACGATATAAAACTCTAAATGTTCCCCAGGCCACCATTGTCTGTATCTTTCAGTGGTCGGATTTGTCATAAAGTTGTAAAAGTCGAGTGCTTTGCCCTTTGGCACCTCCAATTTTACTGTGTGTCTAATCATTTGGTTTACCCTTCTCCTTCCTAATTGAATTTAAATTCGCAATAAGAGTGTATTGAATAATAAAAAAGGGGAGCTTATGCCCCCGTCTTTTTTATGCTTCTAAAGCCACGAGAGGCGGTTCGCCATCCGAAATTCGGCGAATGTTTGCCCCTAGGGCAGTCAATTTTTCTTCGAGGTTCTCGTAACCGCGGTCTATGTAGTGGACATTGGATATTTGCGTGTTGCCTTCTGCCGCCAAAGCGGCAACCACAAGGCAAGCCCCTGCCCGCAAGTCGGTTGCGGTAACATCTGCACCTGTAAGGCGGGCCTGTCCTTCAATAACTGCCATTCTGCCCTCAATTTTGACCTTTGCTCCAAGACGTGCCAGCTGGTCAATATACTGGAAACGATTTTCAAAAACCGTTTCTGTTACATAAGATGTGCCGTTACCTTGGGTTAACAAGGCTGTCATCTGCGGTTGCAAATCCGTAGGAAATCCTGGGTAATAGAGGGTTGTAACGGTGGTTGGCTTTAGTTCTTCTTTGCCGCGCACCTTAATCCAGTCATCCCCCGCAAACACATCGCAACCCATTTCTTGAAGTTTTGCAGACAAAGCCTCCATATGTTTAGGAATAACCCTGCGCACAGTGACCTCGCCCCCTGTAACAGCGGCGGCTATCATATAAGTGCCAGCCTCAATTTGGTCAGGAATTATGGTATAATCACGGTCTTTCATGTCAGTGGGGGTTACTCCCGTAATGCGCATAACTCCCGTGCCAGCCCCTTTGATATTTGCGCCGCACATGTTGAGGAAGTTTGCGCAATCCACAATATGCGGCTCTTTGGCGCAATTTTCAAGGATAGTTTCCCCTTCGGCATAAACTGCCGCCATCATAATGTTGATGGTTGCGCCAACACTTGCCACATCAAGATAAATTTTAGTGCCAACAAGCCGCTCTGCTGTGACAAAAATTGAGCCATGCTCTTGGATAACCTCTGCACCCAAGGCTTCAAAACCTTTAATATGCTGGTCAATTGGGCGAGAACCAAAGTTGCAGCCCCCAGGCATGGGAACAACAGCCTTTTTAAAACGCCCAAGCAATGAGCCAATTAAATAATAGGAAGCCCGCATGCCCTTTAAATTTTCAGGCATATTAACAGTCGAGCTTACATTGCGGGCATCAACCCTCATTGTGTGGTCGTCTAAAAACTCACAAGAAGCACCCATGCTCTCCAAAACCGTAATATAATTCCGCACATCTTCAATTTGCGGCAAATTTTCAATTGTATGTACCCCGCCAGCGCAAAGGGTAGCGGGTATTATAGCAACAGCGGCATTTTTTGCTCCGCTAATATCTACCCTACCCTTCAAAGGCTTATTTCCTGATATAATTATATGCTCCATGGCAAACACGTCCTACTCGAATTTATTGTTTTTCTGCGCAAAAAGCACACAGTCAAACAATTATACCACCTCCCTGCAATAAAATCAATAAAATTTTAAATTTTTTAATAATATTAATTAAAAATTAACATATTATCGTCCAACACCTCATCTAAGGCGAAGGGCATCACAAGACCGCCTGCAAGATTCGACAACAGGTTTGCCACATATTCTTTATCCTGGGAGATGAACCCGACATCCCTCTCTTCGGTTATCTCATCACCTACGTACTTTTCTACATGGATGCCGTAACAACACGCCCCATCCCCTTCTGCCAACTGGCTTTGGGTGCGGAAATACCTTAGGTTCACCTGAAAATTTGCTGTAAACAACAATTCTCTCATAAATTGCCTCCTAATCTTGGGTTTTGGCACTCCTCAAAAATGTTATTTTGACAATTTCTGAGCCGCGCCTGCTAATTTTGACAAATTTATTATAAAATTATAAAGTCTTTTGTAGTGGTTTTTGCATATTTAATGGCATACAAAAGCATTATATCACAAACTATTTGTCGTAATTTGTCAAATCATATTTTGAAATTAGGAAAATTTTTTAAACTTTTCTTTTATAGAAAATTACGGAAAAGGCTTGACTTGGATGCAAAAAAGTAGTATACTGATGTGTCGAAGGAGGTGCATGGAGATGAAAATGACATTTCAACCAAAAAAGCGTCAAAGGTCTAAGGTTCATGGCTTTCGCAAGCGCATGAAAACCAAAAACGGCCGCAATGTTATTGCCAGAAGGCGCAAACGTGGCAGAAAGGTATTGACTGCATAATTGAAGTTTACTGTATCGCTGCAAAAAAATGACCAGTTTCAGCATCTATACAAAAAGGGCAAGTCTGTTGGAAACAAGCGCCTTGTTGTTTTTGTGGAAAAAAACGGGTTGGAACAAAATCGTCTTGGCATATCTGTCAGTAAAAAGATGGGTGGCGCGGTGGTGCGCAATTTAATTCGCAGGCGCATTAAAGAAGCTTATCGGGGCATGGAGCAAAGTCTTACATATGGTTTTGACATTGCGGTTTTGCCGCGCCCAGGTCTTGCCACCGCCACCTATCAAGAAATCCAGTCTGCCCTTTGCCATTTAATGAAAAGGCAGGGCATTTGGGGACAGGTCTAATGAACAGTGTGCTTACAAAACTTTTTTTACTACTGATAAGGGGCTATCAGCGGATTGTGTCGCCCCATTTTGCGCCCAGGTGCAGGTTCAACCCCACCTGTTCGGCGTATGCCTTTGAAGCTGTGAAAATTCACGGTTTTTTCACAGGCAGTATTTTGGCAATTTACAGACTTTTAAGATGCAACCCCTGGAGTGAGGGTGGCGTTGATTTTGTGCCTGAAAAAGGCTTTCACAAGCAATTGTGGTAGGAGGATTTATGGATTTATTTACGCAGTTCCCCATTTTAGCGGGAATGATTCAAGAGCCGCCAGGGGCAATTATTGGTCCAATAGCCACCATCTTCGGCTTTATCGTTGACTTTTTATTCCGTGGCGTGTCATTTTTAACCCCCATTAACGCCCTTGGAATTTCGATTATTTTACTAACCCTTATTGTTCGCGGGGCTCTTGTGCCGCAGCAGTTTAAAATGCAGCGCAACAGCCGCAGAATGGCAAAATTAAAACCAGAAATGGACAAAATTCGTGAAAAATATGGCGACACCAAAGACCCAGAGCTTCGCCGCAAAATGGCGGCAGAAACCCAAGCTCTGCAACAAAAGCATGGTGTAAACATGCTTGCAAGCTGCATCCCAATGCTGGTTACAATGCCTATATTTATCGCATTGTTTGCTGTGTTTGGGCGGGCTTTCCTGTTTATCCCCAGCATCAATGATGTGTATTCAAACCTATCTCAGGCTTTAGTTGACATACCTTTCCACGCCAATGTGTTGGCAGGAATTGTGGAGCAATACCGCCCTGCAGGTATGCCAATCAACACCCATGATATTTATGACCTTAACCGCGCTTTACATGTGATGACCGCTAATGACTGGAATGTGATTTTCGGGGTTTTAGATGGTCAAAGCGTTTCAGAAATTTATGCAAATTACGGCTATGCCCTTCGCGGCTTTGTAGACGGCAACTTTGTGCCTCTCACCCAAGAAATGCTAGAAGCAACCTACGCAAATATCCCCGCAAACACATCAGAAGCACTGCGCGGCTATTATGACGCAAAAATGCAAGTGCAAAACTTTTTAGGGCTTGATATGATAACCCCCTCTGGTTGGGCGTTTCCTGGCATTATAATCCCGATTTTGGCGGTTATTACCATGGCATATTCTTCATGGCAGATGCAAAAAATCAACCCACCACAAGACGACCAAGCAAAGATGATGCAGCGTATTATGCTGTTTGCAATGCCTTTGTTGTTTGGTTGGTTTACTGTGGGCGCGGCTTCTGCCGTGGGCGTGTACTGGGTTGCAGGTAACTTCTTTATGATTGCACAAAACTTTATCATACACAAATTTTTTACTCACAAACTAGACGAACCCGCAAAGCCAAGGGTGGCAAAAAAAGCTTAATGGAGCAAGCCTAATGAATGGGAGGTTAAATTGTGAATTTTATCGAAAAAACGGATAAAACTGTGGATTTGGCAGTGGCATCCGCTTTAAAACACCTAGGGGTGACCCGTGATGAAGTGGAAGTTGAAATTTTAGAAGCTGGAAGCAAGGGCTTTTTGGGCATGGGTGCAAAACCCGCCAAAGTCAAAGTTGGTGTGCTTTATGACCCCGAAAAAATCGCCCGTGACTTTATTAAAGAGATGACCGTTGCCATGGGTTTGCTTGTTGAAATTGAAGTTGAAATTAGCGGTAAAAACATGGATATTGTGTTAAGTGGCGAAAATATGGGCATTTTGATTGGCAAGCGAGGTCAAACCTTGGATTCTATGCAATATCTTGTCAGCCTTGCTGTAAATAAAGGCACTGCCCCATTCCTTAGCGTTACCGTTGATGCGGAAAATTACCGCAAACGCCGTAAGGAGTCTTTGGAGAATTTAGCGTTAAACATTGCCCGCAAAGTTAAGGCAACAAAACGCCCTGTGACTTTAGAACCTATGAGCACCTACGAAAGGCGCATTATACACGCAGTTTTGCAAGGCGAAAAGCAAATTGTCACCCACAGCGAAGGCAGCGACCCTTACCGTAATATTGTAATTGCATTTAAACGCAACAGCAGTAGTCAATAATAAAAAATGACCCCCTTATACTTGAAGGCGGGTCATTTTTGTTTTACTTTTCGTTTCTAATGCGGTTTACAAGTTTTGGAAGAATTTTATGAACATCCCCAACGATACCCACATCCGCCACATCAAAAATTGGAGCGGTTGTGTCTTTGTTAATGGCGAATATCAAAGCGGCTTCCTCCATGCCCGCTGTATGCTGTACAGCACCAGATATGCCACAGGCAAAATACACCTCTGGGCGCACGGTTTTGCCTGTTTGACCCACCTGCATGTCCTTATGGGCAGTGCCAGCGTCAACAGATGCACGTGAAGCGGCAATTTCGCCGCCAAGAACGTCTGCAAGCTCTTTTAGGGGGGCAAAATTCGCGCCCACGCCACGCCCGCCAGACACAAGAATGGCAGCTTGGGTAATGTCCTTGCTTTCTTTGGTTATCATGGTTGTTTCAAGAATTTCTACGTTTGTGTCCTCTGGCGCAAAATCCACAGCAAAATCAACTATTTCCCCTGTTTTTTGCTCTGGGTTTAGGGCAACCATCACCCCTGGGCGCACCGTCGCCATTTGAGGGCGGTGGTCTGGGCAGATGATTGTTGCCATAATGTTGCCGCCAAAGGCTGGGCGGGTCATTAGCAATTCCCCTGTTTCGTCGTCAATTTCAAGGGTTGTGCAGTCTGCTGTTAAGCCCGTTTTAATGCGGGCGGCAATGCGAGGGGCAAGGTCGCGCCCAATGGAGCTTGCGCCAACAAGCACCATGTCTGGGTTTTCAGACTTTAGCACGGCACAAGCCGCCTTTGTGTATGTTTCGGTCATATAGTCCTTTAGGGCGGGATTGTCCACATAGACGACTTTGTCCGCTCCGTGGTTCACCAAATCTTGGGCAAGCCCCGCGATTTTATCTCCCATTAACAGGGCAACCACTTTTTGCCCTTGCTTTTTCTCAATCAGCTGGCGGGCTTTGCCAATAAGCTCCGTAGAAACCTTTTGAAGCTTGCCATCACGCTGTTCACAAATTACCAAAATGTTTTCTGTCATTTTATCCCTCCTCTACAGCACAAAATGCTCTTTAAGCTTTTTGACAATAATCTCCACCGCTTCATCCTCGTCCACCTCATGCTTGACCCCTTGGGCTTTAACCTGTTTAGGGAAGGATTTTTTAACCTTAGTTGGCGAACCTTTCAAGCCAATGTTTTCTTCTGCCACATGGTCTTTTAAGTCCTCGAAGGTCAAAAGCTTCACTTCTTTTGTGTCATACGCAGAAACCACGCCTGCAACAGACATATAACGCGGGCTGTTAAGGCTTGAAAGTGCCGTTATAAGGGCAGGGCAGGTAATTTTTATTTTCTGATACCTATCCTCGTATTGACGCTGAACAATCAAGGCATTGCCTTCGGTTTTTTCGATGTTTTGAGCATATGTCACTTGAGGGATGCCCAAATGCTCTGCAATTTGAGGACCTACCTGAGCTGTATCCCCATCAATCGCCTGCCTGCCTGTGATTATAAGGTCATAACCTAGCTTTTTAATAGCCGCCGCAAGGGTGCTTGATGTTGCCCAGGTGTCTGCACCGCCAAAGGCGCGGTCGCTGACCAAATAGGCTTCGTCACAGCCCATTGCAAGGGCTTCCCGCAGGGCAACATCTGCCTGGGGCGGCCCCATGGTAATGGCAGTAACATGGCAGCCATATTGGTCTTTTAACTGCAATGCCGCCTCAATGCCACACATGTCATCAGGATTAATGATACTTGGCACACCATCACGTATCAGAGTGCCTGTTTTCGGGTCCAGACGCACTTCGTTTGTGTCTGGCACTTGTTTTATGCAAACTATAATTTTCATTTAATACCTCCTAAAATATTTTTAGTTAACCACTTTGCCACGCCGTCGTCATCGTTGGTTTCGCAGATATAATCTGACACGGACTTAACGTCATCAATGGCATTACCCATAGCAATGCCCATGCCGCAGTTTTGCAGCATATCAATGTCATTATAATCATCACCAAAGGCGGCTATTTGGGCAGTGTTCACACTGAAATGCTTTGCAACCGCCAGCACCCCATGCCATTTTGTGGCATTTTTAAGGGCAAAACGCACCTGACCCGTATCAGAATATGTTAGAGCGGCAAGCTCTGGATGGTCGGTCAATATTTGGGGAACTTTATCCTGTCCTATTACCGCTGTCAGCTTGTGCTTAGGCGGGATATACCCATTTGGGTCAATTTCAGCAACCTTCAGCCCAAGCCCCTCTAAATAGTCTGCGTACTGGGCGCGTGTGCCGTGATAAAAATAACCCTCGTCATTTTCTGTAGAAAAATTAAGAGAACCAACAGACAAAAGGCTGTTAATCAAGGCAGAAACCAAATCCCTTGGCATTGGGTTTTCAAAAATCCTATTACCGCCTACGGTTGCTCCTGCCCCGCCGTTGTAAACCAGCGCGTCAGGGGTCATATAATTTGTAAAAAGCCTTGCTCCAGAAATTGACCGCGCTGTTGCCACAGCAAATATAATGCCTTGCTGGCGGCATTTTTCAAGGGCTTCCAGCGTAAAATCTGAAACGGTTTTATCTGTACGCAACAAAGTGCCGTCTAGGTCGCATACAATCATTTTAACATTCATTCTAATTCACTTTCATCCCTGCCGCAATAACCATTTTCTGCACTTCGCTTGTGCCTTCATAAAGCTCGGTTATTTTTGCGTCACGCATCATGCGCTCAATTGGATATTCGCGGATATAGCCATAACCTCCGAAAAGTTGCAGACAGCGGCGGGCTACGTCGCTTGCGGCTTCTGATGCGAAAAGCTTCGCCATTGCCGCCTCGCTAGTGTACTTTTTGCCCGCATCTTTAAGGCAGGCGGCACGATAGGTTAAAAGCCGCGCCGCATCCACAGTTGTTTGCATGTCTGCCAGCTCAAATTGGGTGTTTTGGAATTGACTGATGCGCTTGCCAAACTGCTTACGCTCTTTTACATAATCAACAGTCACATCAATTGCACCTTGGGCTATGCCAAGGGCTTGGGCGGCAATGCCAATGCGCCCGCCATCCAGGGTTTTCATGGCAACTTTAAAGCCTTCCCCTTCTTTGCCAAGCAAGTTGGCTTTTGGCACAATGCAATTTTCCATAATAAGCTCGCAGGTTAAAGAGCCGCGGATGCCCATTTTCTCTTCTTTTTTGCCAATGGAGAAGCCAGGCATGTCCTTTTCTACAATAAAGGCAGACAAGCCCCGTGTTCCTTGGCTTTTGTCCGTCATGGCAATGATGATGTACACATGGGCAGCATCTGCGTTAGTAATAAAGATTTTTGTGCCGTTTAAAATGTAATTATCCCCATCAAGGACAGCTTTTGTCTGCTGACCTGCCGCATCTGTACCTGCTCCTGCTTCTGTCAAACCCAAAGCGCCTAACCATTTTCCGCTTGTAAGGTTTGGCAGATAACGGTCTTTTTGTTCCTGTGTTCCCCAGTCAGAAATTGGGGCGGCGCAAAGGCTGGTATGGGCAGACACGATAACGCCAGTGGTTGCGCAAACCTTGCTCATCTCCTCCACGCACATAATGTAAGACAGACTGTCCGCGCTCCACGGAATCCCCAACATGCCATATTTCCCTAGCTTTTCCACTGTGCTGTAGGGAAAAGCCTCTTTCTCATCAGTTTCTGCCGCAAGGGGCTTCACCTCTTTTTCTGCAAACTGCCTAAACAGCTCTTGCATCAACAGATGCTTTTTTGATAGGTTAAAATCCATTATTCTCCTCCTAAAAATATTTTTATTGGACATTTCTACTGAATAAATAAATCCGCTACCCTGTCAATTTCTAACACCATTAGCGTCAACACTGAATAAAATTCCTCTTCATGTTCCCCGCCTAAAAATTCCCTTGCCAGCTCTGTCATGGCAAGCAAATCTTCAAAAGCTTCAATACCATAAATCATTTCGGTTATATTATTAAGGTTGCGCTCTCTTGAATCAATTATGGGTCGCCCTTCTTCTGTAACAAAAACCACTGTTTCCATCCACATGACCTGTATTAGCAAATCCCTAAAAATAGACATGTCAAAGGGCATTGGATATTGAATGGTAACGCCATCAATTGTAATTGTGCCTTCTATTAACGCCATTCCTTCATTATCAAAAATACCTTGATAAATAGTACCATCATCAAATAAAATCGAGCCTTCTACCAAAAGCCCTGTTTCGGGGTTAAAAGTGCCAGCCAGCAAAGCAACATCTGGTATTAGCATAAGCCCTTCTAACAGCCTTACTGACGGAGAAAATATGCCTTCTTCAATCATTCCGTTTGGATGCAAAACCACGCCCCTAATGAAATACCCAGTTTCACGGTCGAAAAAGCCATCTAAAATTCTGCCGTCCTCTGCTGTAGCAACTCCATGAATATATGGTGTAATAGCCAAATAAAACACGCGCCAAATGGTAATAATACTAGCCTCACGGGTGTACAAACCAGCGGGGTCAAAGCGGTTGTCGCCAACACCGCCCATTATAAGCCCCGTCTGCACCGCGCCTACATAACTATAAGCCCAGCTGGAAATGGCGTAATTGTCATCAAAAGTCGGCTCTGACGGCAAAAGCTCCCAGCTTACTGTGGCATAAAGGCGGGCTAATATAACAGCCGCCTGCTCGCGGGTCAACAAATTATCTGGGGCAAAATTATCATTGCCAACACCAGAAACAACCCCAAGATAACCCGCTTTTTGCACATTAACATCGTTGGTGTCATTAAAAAGCATACGCCCAGTTATCTCTTCTCCAGTGATGGCTTCGTTTAAAGCCACGGCAAGGGCTGCAAATTCTGCCCTTGTGATAGGCTGTTGATAATTTGACTGTAAAATTTCAGGAACAAGACCCGCTTCAATGGCAAGCTCTACCTGCTCCAACGCCCAACTTGACGGTGAAGCAACTGCTGTAAATGCAAAGGTTGCACATAACACCGCCGATACTAATGTTGCCTTTAAAATCCGTTTTATCATACTTCCTCCTTCGTTAAAACCCAGTAAAATCTGTATTAATAAAGCCCGCGATAAGGCTTGCAAACAAAGTTGGTTTTTCGTACATAGATGCATGACCGCAGTTAGGGAGCAAGATAAGCTCTGCGCCATTTATTCCCTCTGCTAAGGCTTTTTGGTCGGCATAAGGGGTTAGGGGGTCGGTGTCGGCGGCGATGATTAGGGCTTTTGCGGTTATTTTGTCTAATTTGTCCGAAATGTCGTAATTATCAGCAGAGCGGGTAAGGCGGGCAACGGCCTGCAAAAAGTCCTGATTATTAAAAACATGGCTTGTTAGGAAGTTTTTCCGCACGGCAACCCATTCTGGATTGTTGTTATAAAACCCAGGGGAATAGATGACAGGGATTGAGGTGTTGTAGAAGTTTTCGGGGCTGTCCATGCTTAAAATCCAGCCTTTACCAACATCTTGAAGCCAAGCTCCTGTTTTTGGGGCAGCGTGGAAAATCACAAGTTTGTCAACCATTTCTGTATGTTCCACGGCAAAGCGCAGGGCAACATTTCCCCCATAGGAAACCCCTGCAAGGCTTGCCTTTTTCAGCCCTAAATGGTCTAGCAAGCCCTTTAAGGCCGCCACCTGCAAGGCTTGGTCATACTCTTCATCAACCATTTTATGGGACTGCCCTTGGTCGAAAAAGTCCATTAAAATCAACTGGTTGTTTGCCGATAGGGGCGGCACAAACATTTGCCAGCTAGGTGTTGACATCATAATTCCATTTAAAAGCACAATTGGCGCGCCTTCACCATGGGTTTCATAATAGATATTTTTGCCGTTTAACTCAAAAGTTGCCATGACTTCCCTCCATTCAAATGCATTTTGTCGGACATGTGGCGCGCAATGCGCGCCCCTACCGTGGTTAATTTGCCGTGGTAGGGGCGACCATTGGTCGCCCACATCCTGTTTTACGTCTAAATATACATTAATTCTTTTGCCTGTGTTGTCAACTCCTCGCGGAAATTGGGGTGGGCAATGGCAATCAGGCGGTTTACCCGCTCACGAACATTTGTGCCGCGCAGGCTTGCCACGCCATATTCCGTAACCACAAAATCCACATCATTACGGGAAAGAGAAACAATTGCCCCAGGCTTTAAAGTTGGCACAATTTTCGAGGTTTCCACCCTTTCTCCAGCGGCATTTTTCACCATCGCCGTAGAGTGCAAAGCAATAAAGGATTTGCCATTTTTCGACTTTTGCGCCCCGATAACCGTATCTGCCTGTCCTCCCGTGCCGCTAAATTGCATATGCCCAATAGACTCACTGCAACACTGCCCTGTTAAATCAATTTCAATGGTGGTGTTGATGCTGACCATATTGTCATTTTTAGCGATAACAGCAGGGTCGTTAACATGGTTGCCGTCTAAAATCATCACACTTGGATTGTCGTCTAAAAAGTCGTATAATTCTTCCGTGCCAAGGGCAAAGGTGGCGATAATTTTCCCTGGGTAAAAGTTTTTCCTTGAGCCGTTGGCGACCCCTGCTTTTGCAAGCTTCATAAGCCCGCTGCCTAGCATTTCTGTGTGTATCCCCAAATCTTTTTTCCCTGCAAGCCCATCTGCAACTGCATTTGGTATGCTGCCAATGCCAAGCTGTAAACAATCCCCGTCATTTATATAATCAGTGATGTATTTGCTGATTATGCGGTCCTTTTCCGAAGGTTCGCTGTCTGGGATAATTGGGGGCATGTAGTCTGTTCTGATAAGATAGTCCGCCTGACTAATATGGACTTCCAAATCCCCAAAGGTGCGGGGGAAATTTGGGTTAATCTCTAAAATAACAATGTCAGCCGCGTCTATCATGCGCTTTTCGTAGGTATTGCTTAGAGAAAGCGACATAAAGCCGTGTTTATCGGGCATTGTGGCAGGTGCAACAAAAATATTGGGCTTTATATGAAACAGCCGTTTCGCCCCTGCAAGGTGCAAATGATTTGGTACAAAACTAATATTACCATTTTTATGAGCCGAGCGCAACCCCGGACTGTAAAACCAGCCGTCAATATTAAAACTTTTTTTAAATTCTCCATCCATAAACTGCCCACCAGACATTGGCAGGCAGTTGGTTACGGTCACATTGCGGACATTGCCCGCAACTGTGTGAAGATGCTCCATAAAGCCCCGACCCTCAGCAGCACCAAGACCCGTTACAATATGGTAATCAGATTTAACAAGGTTGACGGCTTGGTCTATGGTGATGATTTTGTTATCATACATAGACTATGCCTCCTATTAGTTTAGGTAATTATATGCAGCTTTGCATAAACCCCACCCACACATAGCTCACCCGTCCATCGTAGGGGCGCATATTATGCGCCCGAAACTGGACAAACGCACTCTTCATTAGCATCATCTTTGCGGGATAACAGGCGCATAATATGCGCCCCTACGGGTGTTGTGGGAAATCATATATAGTTACTTTAATTTATACGGCTTAAAATATCTGTAAGTTGCTCCATAGGGCGCAGTGGTGCCCATTCGGTGGTTTCAACATTAGCGCGGAGAAGTGCCATAGATGTAGTACCCGTGCGCACACCGCCGCTAAAGTCCATAACACCGCCCATTGGCAGATTAATAAGGGTAGACTCCATAGCTTCCGCTAGACCTTCCCAGGTAATGTCCTCTACATTGCCCATGGCGCGCAAGCCTTGAATAAATGTGCTTCCTGCAACCCATCCAGCCATTGCAAAGGTGTTAAGGGCCATATCTTCGCCAACACCTTCAGCAAAATCATAATAAGCAGATACAAAGCTGCCGTCAACATTAAAAATGTCAAGCCAAGCGGTTACGTAGATTGGGAATGAGGCGTTTGCGCCAATATAATCAGCGGCAAAACCTTCGATAATAATTGGAGCAGCACTTACATAAGAGCTGAAAACAGGAACATCAAGCCCTTGACCTACAATAGAGTTTATAACCGCAGGGAAATCCCCTTGCAAAGTTGCAACAATGATAACATCTACGTTTTGAGCATACATGGTAAGAACAGCAGGAGAGATAGAGCCTGCATCTGCTGGGGTAATTTGCGCTTCAACAAGGTTTACGCCGCCAATTTCGGCAACTTGGGCGCGGATGCCAGAGATAAGGTCTTGCCCAGCTTCGTCATTGGAGAAGATTACACCAAGGGTTTGAGGGGCGTATTCGTCAATGGCGCGAGCGGCAAGAACATGACCTTCAGGACGGAACAAAGGCTGAACAGGGAACAAACGCTGACCAGTTGCAACGGTTGTTGCTGTTGGCATATAAAGCTGGCTGATGCCTGCCGCAAAGTAAACCGCAGGGATGCCAGTGTCTTTAAGCATTGGCAGGGTCGCGCCGATAGTTGGCGTTCCAAAGTGACCAACAAGGGCAAACACCTGGTCATCATGGATGAGCTGCTCTGTAAAGGCAAGCCCTGTTACTGCGTCAAAGCCGTCATCATGGTGAACAAGAACAATTTGACGACCATGAACGCCGCCATTTGCATTAACAACGTCAAGATAGGACTGCAAACCATGGTTAAAAGGCACACCAACAGCGGCAAATGCGCCAGACACAGCGGCAGTGTTACCGATGTAGATAGTATCGTCAGTAACACCTTGGGAATGGTTGCCAGAGCCGCCTGAATCGTTACCGCATGCCGTGAAGGCGATTGCGCCTACTGTCATCACGGTCAAAGCCGCAAGAGTTAAGATTTTCTTTTTCATTTTACTTCCTCCCAGAAATTATATTTTGTTGTTATTCCGCCTTACCCAAATACGCTTCAATCAAAGCAGGGTCTTTAATAAGCTCTGATGCCTTGCCCTCCATGATAATATTGCCAAGTTCCAACACATAGGCATAATCAGCGATTTTCAGCGCGCCAAGGGCGTTTTGCTCTACAATCAGCACTGTTGTGCCGTCATCCCTAATTTGCTCTACAATATCAAAAATCTGCTGAACAATTAGGGGGGCAAGCCCCAAAGACGGCTCATCAAGGATAAGCATTTTCGGGCTTCCCATCAATGCCCGCCCCATGGCAAGCATTTGTTGCTCGCCGCCAGAAAGGGTTTGGGCTTGTTGCTTTTTCCGCTCTGCTAAAAACGGGAAATAGTTGTAAACCCGCTCAAAATTGTCAGCAATTTGCTTTTTGTCCTTAACGGTAAAATGCCCAGTGCGCAGGTTTTCCTCCACAGTAAGGTCACGGAACACTTGCCGCCCTTCTGGCACGGAAAACAGCCCGCGCTTTGTGATTTTGTTGGCTATCATGCCGCTGATGTTATCCCCGAAGAAAGCCAAATCCCCTTTGGCGGGAATAGCCCCAGCAATCGCCTTTAAAATGCTGGATTTGCCAGCACCATTAGAGCCAAGAAGGGCAATCAAACTGCCTTCAGGGATTTCCATGTTTACCCCTTTAACAGCGGTGATATAGCCATATTGCACCGTAAGACCTTTAATGTCCAGGGCAAGTTTAGCCATTAGCTTCACCCCCTCCGCTTTCTTTGTCAGATTTGCCAAGATAAGCCTCCTGCACATCTGGATGAGCTTTAATTTCGTCAGGAGTGCCAATGGCAAGCCTTTTGCCGAAGCTTATGGCACAAATGCGATTGCAAAGTTTAGAAACAAAATTCATATCATGCTCTATTAGTAAAATGCCGCAGTTAAGCTCTTTCGTCACTCTTTGGACAATTTCGATAAGCCCCACGGTTTCCACTTCGTTAAGCCCTGCCGCTGGTTCGTCTAAAATTATCAGCTTTGGTGACATCATTAATGTGCGCCCAAGCTCCAGCTTTTTTTGGTGACCATAGGGCTGCATGGTGGCAGGCATATGGGCGATATGGGTCAAGCCTAGCATTTCCAGCACTTCCATTGCCCTTGCCCTAAGCTGTTTTTCTTCCCGCCTTGCACGGGGCAACCTAAAAACTTGCTCTGGTAAGGTGGATTTAAAAGCGATATGCGCCCCAACAAGCAAATTGTCAATAACAGACAGACTTGCGATAAGCTCCACATTTTGGAAGGTGCGCACAAGACCCCGCCCTATAACCTGATGAGGTTTGTGCCCAACAAGGTTAATCATACCATCTTCTTTGCTGTCAAAGATAATTTTACCTGCATCTGGCTTATAGAATTGGGTGATGCAGTTAAAAGCCGTGGTTTTACCTGCCCCATTAGGGCCAATTATGCCGTAAACTTCCCCATGGTTCATTTCAAAGCTAAGGTCATCCACAGCTTTCAGCCCGCCGAAGGCAATGGAAAGATTTTCTACTTTCAAAAGAAGGTTGCTCATGTTGTTTCGCCCCCTTTCTTGCGCTTTATCAGCTTTGTGATGCTGTTTTTAATGCCCGCTGGCATCCATATCAGCCCAGCAGGGTAGAAAAGCACCACAATGATAATCAAAACTCCAGTGAAAACAAAGTCCATGCCGCTAATGTCGCCAATAACTGGCAAACGGGCGATAAACAGCTGAGGTACAGCAAAGACGATAAACGCCCCCAAAACCGTTCCAGCAACCGAGCGCACGCCGCCAATTACCACAACAGCAAAAATGAAGAGAGAAAGCACCAAATTCCAGTGGTTTGGATTGGTGAAGGGCATGAAGAACATAAACAGCGACCCAGCCGCCCCTGCAAAACCAGAGGCAAGGGCAAAGGCAAGCAAACGCCCGCGGAAAATACTAATACCCATTGCCGCCGCGGCAGATTCGCTTCCCCGCATGGCGGACAAGGCGCGACCTGTTGCAGATTTAAACAGCAATTGAGTGATAAACATTGCAATCACTAGGAAAATTACAAGCATGATATAGGTTTGGTTTCGGTTTAGTGTCCACTCTAAAATACCAAAAAGGGATATGGTAGGGAAAGCAGGCATACTGCGCCCTGCGTGCCCTCCAAGCAAAGGCATTTGCTGGAAAACCTGGCGAAGCATCTCCGCAATAACAAGGGTTGCAATGGCAAGGAAGAAGCCCTCAACCCGCAGAGATACAAGCCCCACAACGATACCGAGGATGGTTGTCGCCAAAATCGTTAGGAAAAGAACAGGGAAGAAGCTGAAACCCGCATCCACAGTAAGCACCATGGTAAGATACGCCCCAAGACCCATAAACCCTGCCGTTCCAAGGCTTGCAAGTCCTCCATAACCCATTAGAATATTCATGCCAAGCCCTGCAATAGCATAAACAATAAACCCTGCAAAAATGGTCAGCCATGCGAACAAAAACCACTGGGTATTGTTCATAAGCACAGGAGCAAACGACAAAATAGCCCCGAAAACCAAAAATCCAAAATACGGTTGAGTTTTGCCGATTTTTCCGAAAACTTTATTCATCTGCGCCACCCCCTAAACTTTCTTCAGCACTTTTTTGCCGAAGATGCCATTGGGCGCAAACATCAGCACCGCAAGAATAAGAATATAGATGATAGCCTCGCTCCAAACGGGGGTGATGTAAAAGGCAACCAACTGCCGCCCAAGGCTGATTAAATACGCCGCAATAACAGGGCCATGAAAAGTGCCAAGCCCCCCTAAAACACAGGCCAGAAGAGCCGTGATTTGGATGCTGTCCATCATAGTCAAATTTACCATAGTATCTGGAGAGCGCATAACCGCCGCCATTGTGCCAAGAGCCGCCGCAATTGCCCAAGCTCCCATGGTTACAACAGGGGTGGGGATGCCCATAAGCCTTGCAACACCACCATTTGACGCAGTGGCACGGACAGCCAAGCCCCATTTTGTCTTTTGGATGACGAAGAACAAAACAGCAACCACAGCAACACCAATAGAAATATTTATTATAGCTCCGTAAGTAATATTTGCCCCTGCCACAGAAACAGCACCATGAGCAAAACGAGGATATGTCATTGGGTCAACACCGAAAAGCATGGGAGCAAGCCCCAAAAACACAATAACCAAGCCAAGGGTAATAATTTGTTTTGAAATAGAATGAAGGTTTATTGTTCGGGAAATTATCACCCTGTCAATAACAACGCCTACCAAAAGAGCAGAAGCCAAGCCAAACAAGGTGGCAAGCCACACATTTACCCCAGTGGAGTGCAAGAAGCTGGCAGCAATAAAGGCGCAAAACATAGATATAACCCCTTGGGCATAGTTAAAAGCCGATGATGTGCGGAAAATAAGAATTACACCAAGGGTTGCCAGGGCATAAATGCCCCCTGTTTCCAAGCTGTTAAAAAGGATTTGTACGAAAATGCTCACTTACATCCCTCCCCACTGTATGACGGAAGCCGCCCATACGTAGCCAATCCCTGCTGACAACATGCACACAACAGAGCCATCTTTAACTTTGCCCTGTTTTAAAGCCAGTTCCAGAGATAAAATTTGGTCAACCTGCCCAATATGCCCATAATCTTGTAAATATATAGATTGCTCTTCCGTCAAGCCCAAATCTGCTAACATCCCGCGGTGTCCGCTGGGCTTAATGTGCAAAATAGCCAGATAGTCCATAGCAGACCGCGGCAACCCTGACTTCTCAAAAGCGCGGTTAATGCAGGCGTGCCAATTATCCATAGAAACGGCGTTTAGGCGGCTTTTCATGGTTTCCGCATCCATCAGCCTAAGTGACTTCTGCGCCTCTTGAAAATTTTCGGCATTTATGGGGTTTGCCTGCCCGCCAATTTCCACTCCTGCCGTGCGGTTAAGGCTTGCATCTGCAATTATATGGCTTCCAAGCACCAAATTTTTCCCGAGGTTTTTGCGCAGCAATATCGCCCCGCCTCCTGCCGATAGGTTAAACATAAAAGAAACATTACTGTCAGTATAGTCAATAAAATCCCCGTTTCGGTAACCCCCCGCAATAAGGATTGTGTCTATATCCTCATCTGCCATCAACATATCTTTCGCCATTTTAATGGCAGAAACGGCGGTGCAACAACGGTTCTGAACATCAATCCCCCAGGCGTTAACCGCCCCAAGTCTGTCTTGAACATATAGGGCAGAAGTGGTTAAAGGATATTCTTTATACTCTTCCCCCATGCACAAAATCACATCAATTTCCGTCGGGCAAATCCCTGCGTTTTCCATGCAAGCCTTTGCCGCCAAATATCCCATTTCCTGCGTGCCAACGGTATCTGTCACAGGCTTTTTAACAATACCAAGCTTGTTTATAACGGCATCCTCGCTCCATATGCCTTTGGTGGCATCAGAAATTTCCTTTGCCGTCATAAATGTCTGGGGTATATATGTACCAACCCCCGCAATTCCCACATGTTTTTCCAAATATGTCACCTCTTCTCAAAATATGAAGGTTCATTCAGATTTTCATCATATATATTATACAATAAATTCCAAACTTCGTCAAGCTTTATTTTATGGATACATCAAGGTAAATATGCACTGCGCAACAAAGTAATCTATATTCGGTAAAAATTAGCAAATGTAATCATATACTTAATTATTAAATATTTAGCGAGGAAGGCAATGCCTATGCGTAATGACCATGACTGCCGAGCGGGAAAAGTGATTGTGACTTTTAAAAAGGATTTTGATTTTGCAAATGCCACCGCCTACGAAACAAGCCGAATTTTGGGGGAGATACCATATGAAAAAATTGAAGTTGTCTATAGGTGTAAAGGAGGTGTTATTTTATCGCAGCTTACTTTGAAGGAAAACAGCAGGTTCGCTGTTATGGAAGCCATAGAAAAATTATCGAAAAACCCCTATGTTGAATATGCCGAGCCTGACTTTTTAGAAGATTCCCATATAATCCCTAACGACCCGCTTTTTGACCAACTTTGGGGTCTTAAAAAGATAGGCGCGCCACTGGCATGGGATTATAGCAAAGGAAGCGCAAATGTTTCCGTGGGCATAATAGACAGCGGAATAGACCACAATCACCCAGACATAAAGGCTAATATGTGGTCATCTATAGGCGGGCAAATTTTGGATGGATGGAATTTTGCTGACAACAGCCGCGATTCTATGGACATAAATGGTCATGGAACTCATGTTGCGGGCACAATAGGAGCTGTTGGAAATAATTCCCTTGGCATTACGGGGGAAGCCTGGTCGGTGCGGGTTGTATCTATGAGGTTTGGGTTTAACATTGCTTCCGCCATTGCGGCTATCGACTTTGCTAATGTGTTTGAGATACCCATAATTAACGCCAGCTGGGGGAAGCGCACTTTTTCTCAGTCCTTAAAATTTGCCATCGACAATTATAACGGGCTGTTTATAGCTTCCGCTGGAAATGATGGGATAGATAATGACGCAGACCCTACATATCCCGCATCTTATGACAGCAAAAACATCATATCCGTTGCCGCATCAACCCCTGATGACGAGCTTGCCGCCTTTTCAAACTACGGAGCAAAAACCGTCCATATAGCCGCCCCTGGAACAAATATTTTAAGTTTGGGATTACGTGATGGGTACAGCGTGCAAAACGGCACTTCCATGTCTGCGCCCCATGTGGCTGGCGCGGCGGCATTGCTAAAATCACATATGCCAGACATGTCTGCTTTGGATATAAAAAACGCCATTTTATCCAGCGCGGTAAAGCATCCAAGCTTGACAGGGAAGATGGTGACAGAAGGTATTTTGAATATAAATAGAATGTTTGAGGTTGCAAAAAACATGTAAACCTCCTGGTCGTCATTGCGGGCTTGACCCGCAATCCCATATGTCATTCCTAGCCCAATATAGTAGGGGCTGGTTAGTGCTGGTGGGTTCCCGCGTCAAGCGCGGGATGACGTTGCTTGGGGGCGGGATGACGGGCTTGGAGGGTTTGTCAAAATATTTTTAAATTTTTTGAAAAAACCTTTAAATTACTGGCTTTTGTAGCTTGTGAAAAATAATGTTATTAAAACAATAAAAAAACTATTGACAACTTTGTCGAAATTTGCTAATATTAAAAAACATAATAAGTATTGTGCGGGAGGAAAAAGTATGTTATATTTTCTGTATGTCGCTTCCCAATTATGCGACAAATATGATTGGATTATCGGCCCGCTTACATGGAAAGTTGGCTGCTAACCGACGGGGGAGTGTTAGGTGCAAAAGACCATTTTACTTAACGAGCTTTTTGCTCTCAACAATGATAATATCGCCCAAATTGAGATTGTAAGAGGAAAACTTTTGTCTTATATCCAATTAAATGGCGATGATACCCAGGTTAAAAATGCATTGCAAATTGTTGAAATTTGGCTTTCTGAATCAAATAACAATGATTTCGATGTTAGTTGTGACCTTGCTGACCCAATACTACGAAACTTGTTAAAAGATGAGAGTAAATGGGATATTAACGACATTAAAACTTTAGCCATTGTTATTGATTGTGTAGGTACATACAACGAAGTCTATGAGCTTTCACAAAAACTTTTGACAAAGCTTGAGAGCTATTCCTATGAAGAACGATACGAGAATACCAAATTAGCTATCTACATGAACGCTTCAAGTCGCTTTTTAAGAGCTAAGTATTTTGACACCGACGACCTTGTGCCGTCAGAACAGCTAGAAGCTACCTTTAATGAGTATTTTGATGAAGCCATGAAGATAAGCGTTGCTTTGAATTTGCAAACCCATCAAGCAGCCCTACATGTCCGAAAAGGTTTGTTTTATCAAGATGACGACCTTATCAGCCGTGGCTTCTACCGCCTAAAAGAACTGGGTGAAGATGAAGTTTTCCGTATGCTTAAAGACGATGCCAGCGAGTACAGCTTTTTTGAAGGCATTAAAATGGGCAGAAACCAAGGAAACAAAATCGTTGGTGGGAACATTCGCAAAAAACGTAACGAAATCGGCATGTCCATGAGAGAACTTGCAGAAGCAACAGGTTTCAGCCTCTCATTTATATCATGTGTTGAAAATGGCTTGCGTGTCAAAAGCTTTGGGGGGTATGAAATGCATAAAATCTCCACTGCGCTAAACGTAAGTGCCGATAGCCTTTTTGAAGGGCTGGACGAACGCATCTAATAATACTACCTCAAAAAAGTAGGGGCGGACATTGTCCATCCCTGCTTTTTGTTGTGTACGGGTGGACAACGGGCGCATAATATGCGCCCCTACGGATGGTGTCAACGTAACCTGGTAGGGGCGGGCATTGCCCGCCCGCTGTCCGACAAACGCACCCTACAAAAACATCCCCCGCCTAAGAATCGCCATAACCTCATCCACAATATCATAAAGCCGCTTATCCGTAAGGCTGTCAACATCCCCAAATTCCACATATTTAATGGCCAAAAAATTTGATGTACCCATCAAAATATAGCTGACAATCTCCAAATCAGCAGGGTGCATTTCTCCCGCGTCAACGGCTGTTTGCAGCTGTTTTTCGTATTGCTTCCCAAAATTGTCATAATAGGCGATAAACAGCTCTGGCGCAACAAAATGGGATTGCCATATAATTTTGATAACATGGGGGTTTTCCACGCAATAATCCAAATAAAGCTTGATGCCCTCCCGCTCCATTTCCTGCCTATTAAGCAGCTTCCGCTCCGACAAACCCTTTGCAATAAAACGGCGTATCTGCTGCCCATGCTTCAAAACAATATACTTATACATGCTTATTTTATCGGGAAAATAATTGTAAAATGTTCCTATGGACACCTGGGCGGCGGTTACAATGTCGTTGATGCTTGTGTTGTAGTAGTTTTTCTCCATAAAAACCTGCTCCGCCGCAAAACAAAGCCGTTCGAGAGTTGCCTCCCGCAGCCTTGTTGTGGGCGGAGCTTTTAAAAGGTTTTCTGCCTTTTCCATTATGATTTTGGCGGCATAACAAGGGCTTCGCCAGCAATAACCTGCGTGCCTTCTTGGTTTGTTACTACGCAGTCAATTACCAGCCTGCCCTTATCCTCAATTTTCTCCTTAACGGTGCAGGTGGCAGTGATTGTGTCGTTAAACCGCACAGGAGCAAGGAATTTCAGCTCTTGTTTCATGTAAATTGTGCCTGGCCCTGGCAGATACATGCCCAAAACCGCAGAAATTAGCCCTGCGCCAAGCATACCGTGGGCGATGCGCCCTTTAAACATGGTGTTTTTGGCATATTCTTCGTTTAGGTGGGCTGGGTTTAAATCTCCCGTTATACCCGCGAACATGTAAACATCTGTTTCGGTGATGGTTTTTGTGAAGCTGGCAGACTGCCCCACGCTAATTTGCTCCATTGTTAATCCGTTCATATAATTTCCTCCTTGTTGTATAATCATAATCCGACCATAGCGGGCGGCATCAACACGAACTGGTAGGGGCGCGCATTGCGCGCCCGCTGTCGGGCAAACGTACCCCACATTAACATTACGTTTGTCGGATAACGGGCGCGCAATGCGCGCCCCTACCTACGCGGTGTTACATGTGGCATGACAAAATTGCGGTAGGGGCGGGCATTGCCCGCCCCATGTCAGCAACCAATACACTCTACTCCAACCAAGGCAAAAACCTGCTCCAAAGGGTTGACCTCCGCGAAGTGGGCAGAACTTCCTCTGTTTCAATTATATCAACACGTATTTGCCCGTCGCCTATGTTAATAAACCGACGACCTTCTCGTAATGTTAATAAAAATTCTGCGTAAATTGTTACTTCATTGCCCTCTATTGACCAGTCCTCACCCTCTACTAGGGTTCTTACACCTTGAAAGACCTGTTCTATTCTCTGTTGACGCACATTTCTCGCACTAGGACCATCAGCCCCAATTGTTACGGTTATGTCTTGTGGGTTTGTGCGGTCAAAGATTATTTGGTTTGGGGTTAGGGTCATCCACCAGTCAGGCTCTTGGGGTTCTTCCTCAGGCTGTGCTGGTGGCTGTGTTACAGGGGGCTGAGGCGGTTGCGGTGGAGTTGGCTGGTTTGTTTGCGGTGATGTTATGGTAAAGTTTGCCGTGGTGCTTCCCACAAAGTTGCCCATCCCTGTTATTGTTACCGTGGCTGTGCCTGGGTTTATGTTGTTTGAATGGATGTAGGTGAAATGGGTGTTAGCCACAAGGGGCAAGCCCGCCATGGTGACGGTGGGGGTTGGTGTGTGGGCTGTGCCGTTGTAGGTAAAATTGCCGCCTACGGTTGCTGATGCGCTTGCCATGCCGCCGCCGTAGGGGTTGCCGCCCACCACAAGGCTGCCCCCTGTTATGTTTAGTGTTAGGTTTTGGGCGGTTATCATGTCTGCGGTTATGTGTCCGCTGACTAGGTTAAGGGTAGCAGGGTGCATCCCTGCAATCTGATTAGTTGATAAGCTGCCCCCGCCGTTTATTGTTGTGTTGCCCTGAAAGCCAAGGGCGTTGCTCACGGTATTATTGCCTAAAAGAGTTAAAGTTAGGTTGCCGCCTGTTTCTAATTGAAAAAAACTTGCACCGTTTAGTGTTGTATTTGAATTTGGATGAGCCTCCATATCCACATTCGCACTACTTCCAATAACTTCCACATTTGCCCCGCTATGCACAGTCACCCTAATTACACCTCCTGCGCCACCCACTGCCTCCCACTGCACAGGATTGCCATAAGAATCACCAACCTGCACCGTGGAAAGGTTTATGACACGGCTTGTCGCCCCCTGCACCTCACTGGCGGTTATCGCCAAGAGAGAAAGGGTCAAAACCGCAAAAACCCCTAAAATCTTGCTTTTAAACATAATATCTCCTCCTATAATTGCGGTAGGGGCGCGCATTGCGCGCCCACTGTTGGGTGAACGTACCCCACATTAACAATACGTTTGTTGGATAACGGGCGCGCAATGCGCGCCCCTACCCCGTCGTTGTGTGCGAATGTCCAAACGTCATTGGGGGTCAAGCCCCCATTTCACTACAACCTCATGCCCCCATTAACGCTTAGGTTATGCCCTGTCACATAACTCGCATCATCACTTGCTAAAAACACAATTGCCTTTGCAATTTCTTCTGGCTGACCTAATCTGCCTAGCATGGTTTGGGCTGCAAATTTGTCAAGCAAATCTTGAGGAACGGTTTTCAAAATATCTGTCATGGTGTAGCCTGGGCTTACGGCATTAACGCGGACAGCCGCCCCTTTTCTTGCAAACTCTTTCGCCCAGGTTTTGGTAAGCCCATAAACAGCGGACTTTGTAGCGGCATAATTTGCTTGCCCGATATTGCCAAACTCTCCCACAACAGAAGAAATGTTAATGATTGACCCGCTGTTTTGACGCTCCATATGAGGGCCAATGTGGCGGGTAAGGTTAAACAAGCCTTTTAGGTTTACGTCAATTACCAAATCCCACTGCTCGTCTGTCATTTTGGCTGTCATAGCGTCGCGGGTTACACCTGCGTTGTTAACCAAAATGTCAATAGAGCCATATTCCGCAGAAATTTCCTCATAAAAAGCCTTGCATGCCTCTGTGTCAGTTACATTTAGCTTGTAGCCCTTAATGCCGTCAATATCATAAGAAATCTCTGCCATGTCCACGGCGCAAACCTTTGCGCCCTCTGCCGCAAGCATTTCTGCTACACAGCGTCCAATTCCACCTGCTGCACCTGTTACCACTGCTGTTTTCCCTTGAAATCTCATTTTATAACCTCCTTAGTTTTGTTGTAGTATGTACATTGGCGGAAGCTCTGTCAGCTCCCACATTCTGGCTTCTGCTTGCTGCCAGCCAATTGTTGATTGTAATTCCCAGCCAGCCACAGTATTGACAAATAGCACGCCGCCCCCTGCAAAAACCATGTAGGCAAATTCCCCTGCGGCACTGGCAAATGTTGGCTCGTTATCAGGCTCTATATGACCTTGGGCTTGCAAAATTGCCATTAGGTTGGCAAAAACAGGGTCGTCTGGCGGAAGCAGGCTTGAAGTATGCTCTCCTAAAAAATCTGGCAGAAGGTGGGTGTCTATATTTGGCGCGGCTTGGTTGATTGCTTGAATTGGATGCCGCACATTTTCAAAACCATGAACCAAAAGGGATAGCACTTCGCCTACAACAGAAAACAGGAAGTATCGGATGCGATGGGCTTCCCCTGCCATGGAAGCGGCAACAAAGGCAAAATCTTCATCAAAAGCCATGTATCTAATGTCCACCTCTGCCCCATTTGCTGTGCTTGAAATCATAGCCGCGGCTTGCTGATGGATGAGGCTTGTCCCGCTTGGGCGTTCTGGCGGCATAACGGCTTCGCGCCAATTTCTAGGGGTGTAGTTTTCTAAAACTTGGTTTAAATCTTCCCTAAAAATTTCTTGATAGCCATGTACAGAGTAAAGACCAATGCCCCTTATGGTTTCATGCCCTACAAACACGGTCATTTCGGCGGTTGATGGCATGTTTATGCCCTCGAAGCCTACCAAATCCGCAGGGCGCAACATAAAGACGAACCGCGTTTCTTGCAAATGTTCATCACCTAAAAAGCCAAGCCTGGCAAGATACTGGGGTGTTACAAAGCTACCGTCCTCCCAGTTTTGCAGATGCCCCGCCCCAGTAACGAAGGGTATGGTGCTTCCAGCGGCTGACATATAGTCCAAAACCCCCCAATGAACCTCTTGAAGCAAGGCAAAACGCTCTTCTTCATCCCTTAAAACCAGGTCAGCATCTTCATCTTCTGGGGCTTGGGGGTCATTTGTAATTTCGTTGCTGCCCTCATAATAATCAGCCCCATCTTCCCCAGGAACAGTAACCTGCCCGTCAGAGCCGCCTGTTAAAAATCCAAAATCAATCCGCCCTTGGGTGTATAAAACAACAAAAACAACGCTGGCAACCAAAACAACGCCAACCACTGCCATTTTCGTATATTTGGGCCAAACCCGCCCGCCCTTGCGCACAGGGGTGGAGCAAACGCTGCAAACCCCCGCAGTGGCATCCACTGGCGCACTGCACTTTTTACAAACCATGGGAAACCCTCCTTTGTGAAAAGATTATAACATGATATACGGGCAAATGCAAGCCCTGGGCTTAATTAGTAATAATTATGTTAACTAGCAAAAGGGCAAGCACACCCACCAAAATGGGCTTAATAATCTTAGCTCCGATTTTTATTGCTAAAGACGAACCTATGATGTTGCCTAAAATCCCAAAAATTGCCGCGGGAATTGCCAGCTGAAAAACCACATGCCCCCCAATCAAAAATGTTACCAGAGAGCCTATGTTACTAGACAGGTTTATGATTTTAGCGTTGCCATTTGCCATTACCAGGTCAAACCGCAAAAGTGCCGTGAAAATTAAAATTAAAAATGTGCCTGTGCCTGGACCGAAAAAGCCGTCATAAAAACCTATGGTAAGAGCCGCTCCTGCCGCTCCCAAAATAATCGTGCTTTGTTTTAGGGTGTCTGTGCGGTTCTCCTTGCCAAAACCCTTTTTGGTAAGAACCACAATGGCGACAATTGGTATCATTACCATTAACATATACCGTAAAATTTCATCACCAGTAAGCAACGCCACCCACGCCCCTGCCGACGAACCCAAAAGGGCAAAAACCACCGAAACGGGTATTGCCTTAACATAAACCTTTCCGTTTCTCAAAAAATTAAAGGCAGAAAATGCCGTGCCAAATGTGGATGAAAATTTGTTGCTGGCAAGGGCGGCGTGCATTGGCATACCTGTCAAAACATAAGCTGGCAGGGAAATTAACCCCCCGCCCCCTGCGATAGAATCAATAAACCCAGCCAAAAACACCAGACCGCTAACCATTATTATCTGCATCATTTCAAATTCCATACAAGCTCCCCCGATTTATGACGATTGTTTTAACAATATTGTAAGCCCTGACCGAGCTTATTGTCAAGAGCTTTGTTTTTCGTCAGAAAAATGTATGTTGCACTTCATCTTGTATCTATGATACAATAATAAAAAAATGGCACACAAGAAAATAGGAGGGCTTTCCTTATGGAAATCAGCCAGGAACGATTAGAAAAAATGACCCCGAAAGAGCGTCAGATGGCAACGGGGAACATCCCAAAAACCGTGTTAGCCTTTTCCATACCAACAGTAATTGGAATGTTTGTGCAGGCAATGTATGTGTTTGTAGACCGTCTTTTTGTGGGAATGATACCAGATGTGGGGGATGATGCCCTTTCAGGGCTTTCCTTGGCTTCCCCCGTTGTGTTTATTGTGGGAGCTTTCTCCTTGTTAATAGGTGTTGGTGCTGCAGTAAACATTTCCATACGCCTGGGAAAAGGGGATAGAGAAGGGGCAGACAAGGTGGTTTCCAACGCCCTTACTTTAAACCTGATTTCTGCAGTGGTCATCGGTGTGCTGGGCATAGTTTTTTTAGAACCATTGCTTATCGCCTTTGGCGCGTCAGATGCCACCCTGCCTTTCGCTGATACATATATGCGCATTAAACTTTATGGCATATTCTTCACGTTTATCAGCTTTTCAATGAACCATCCAATTCGTGCTGCGGGCAACGCAAAACGCTTTGCATCTGCCCAGCTTTTGGGGGGGTTGCTTAACATTGGCTTGAATCCGCTGTTTATCTTTGGTTTTAATATGGGTATTGCGGGAGCCGCTTGGTCTACGGTGTTGGCTCAGAGCATTTCTGCCGCTTGGGTCATGGTCTATTACTTCCGCGGCAAGCCTGCAATTCGCATACGCCCCGCCCTTATGAAACTTGACCCCAAAATTGTTATGACAATTGCATCCATCGGCATTGCTCCGTTTTTAATGCAATTATTAGGCTCTGCTGTAACAATTATCGCCAACACCTTAATAAGGGATTTTGGCGGCGACCACGCAATTGGTGCTTTTGGTGCAGTGGGGGCTATGATGTCTTTGTTTATAATGCCAGTTTTCGGCATAACTCAGGGTAGCAACCCCATTATTGGTTTTAATTACGGAATGGGTGACATGGAAAGGGTGCGAAAGGCATATTTTTCTGCCGCCGCCTATTCTGTAGGTGTTTGCGTGGTGGGGTTAATATTTATCGCCACCTTAACAGACCCCCTAATGTGGCTTTTCACCAGCGACCCCGCCGTCCACGCCATTGGCGTTAATGGTATACGCATTATTGTGTGGACAATGCCTATTGCTGCCTTCCAAATGAATGCAGGAACTTTTTTCATGGGTCTTGGGCGGGCTAAAATTTCGGTGTTGCTATCGGTTTTGCGCCAAGGCATTATCCTTATACCGTTGTACTTTATTTTGCCTCAATTCATGGAAATTGACGGGGTGTGGATGGCAGCCCCTGCGGCAGACCTTATCGCCTTTACCATAACCATTTTAATGGTTTCACGGGAGCTGCGCAGGTTGAAGAAAATGGGGGTGCAAGGCCCGCAAGCAGCATAAAGGAGATATTTGAGGGGAGGATAAAAATGGGCAATTGGAATTTTTGCGGTCACAGCATACCCGCTGGCGAAGTTGTGCAGGCGATGATAAGCCCAAATGTCGAAGGTCAAGAAATGCCTGCAACCTTAATAAACGGGGCAAAAGAAGGTAAAACTGTATTAATTACAGCGGCAGCTCATGGGGATGAATACCCTGGAATTGCCGCATCCATTCAATTTGCTAAAGCCATCGACCCTGCAGTTACGGCTGGAAGGATTATAATTTTTCATTGTGTAAACATTGGTGGATTTTGGGAGCGAACTCGCAACACTACAGACAACGCCAATCTTAACGGCAACTTTCCTGGAGATGCCAATGGTGCAGAAGGTGCTAGAATTGCAGATTTTTTCGTTAAATCTGTATTGCCCCAAGTTGACTTTTTAATTGATTTGCACAGCGGCTCTGCCACCACAATGTTAACGCCTTGCCTTTTCTTTTCAGCGGGAGCAGAGGACAAAGTTCGCCAAGCCTCCGAAACAGCAGCCCATGCTACAAACATACCCTATTTACTGGCATCACGGTCATCCGCTGGGCTTTACAGCTTTGCGGCAACCTCTATGGGCATACCATCTTTGTTGTTAGAGCGCGGTCATGGCGGTCAGTGCCGTGATGAGTGGGTAAAAGCGTTTATTGTTGACATTCAATTGCTTTTGGCTCACTTGAAAGTCTACCCCTACCAACACGAAGGCGGTTTATGCCAAAAGCATGTGATAGAACAGGGCAACTTTATCAACGCCAAAGAAACGGGTTTGTGGTATCCCAATATGGTCGTTGGTGAGCATGTTAAAAAAGGTGATGTTATTGGGCGCATGGAAGATTTTTGGGGAAATCTTATTTCTGAATATTACGCCCAAACTGACGGCACTGTGTTTTATTATGTCACTAGCCTAGCTGTTCAAGAAGGTCAACCGTTAGCGGCTTATGGGTAAGAACCAGCGGTCACGGAATGAGGTTTTAGAACAATGAGAAGGGTTGATGTTTATGAAAATTGTTTTAGCAGATGTCTACGGCTTTTGCTTTGGTGTTAGGCGTGCGGTTGACGGGGTTTATGAAGCCGCACAGTCTGGTAAGGTTGTTACCTTGGGGGCTGTCACTCATAACAAGCGGGTTGTGGGCGAAATGGCACAGACTGGCATTGGTGTAATCAAAACCGTGGACGAGGTTGAAGAAAACACAACGGTGATAATCCGCGCCCATGGCGAACCGCCCACCACTTACCAGCAGCTAGAGAAAGCCAATGTGCCTTACATAGACCTAACCTGCCCAATTGTGGCAAAAAACCGTCAGCTTGCCCAGGAAATGAAGGGTAAGGGCTACCAAATAATCCTAACCGCTGACCCAAACCACCCAGAAATTGTAGGCATCAACGGCTGGATTGATAATTCTGCTATAATAATCACCACGCCAGAGCAGGCGGAGGAGATGACCTGGAAGCCAGACACAAAATATTTTTTAATGAGCCAAACCACCTTTGCCATCCCTCCTTTCAAGGAGATTGAAAAAAAACTGAAAAACATTTTAAATAACTTGGAAATAAATTGTACTATCTGCCGTGCCACGGCAGACAGGCAACAAGCGGCAGAAAACCTGGCAAAATCTGTGGATATGGTGGTTGTGCTTGGGGATAAATCCAGCTCCAATTCCAAAAAATTATACGAAATAAGCAAAGATATTCAAAAAAATACTTTTTTTGTTGAAACAAATGAAGATTTGTTATTGCTAAATTTTTCAAAGTGTGATATAATTGGAATAACCGCGGGGGCTTCTACGCCTCCCAACGCCATAAAGGAGGCAATTAAGCTAATGAGCGACTTTGAAAATACCGCTCCAATTGAAAATGGAGAAAATTTTGAAGACATGTTAAAAGAAACCATGACGACCCTGCACACAGGGCAAGTGGTTACAGGCAAGGTTATCAGCGTGGTAAACGGTGAGGTTATGGTGGATTTGCAATATAAATCCGACGGCATAATCCAACGTGGGCAGTTTGCGGAAGATTCTACAATCGACCCAACCACCATTGTAAGTCCTGGTGACGAAATTACTGTGTTTATCCTTCGTGTTAATGATGGCGACGGAAATGTTTTGCTGTCCAAAAAGAAGGTTGACGCACAAAAAGGCTACAAAGATGTGGATGTTGCATTTGCATCTGGTGAGCCACTGCTTGGCAAGGTGACAGAGCAGGTTAAGGGCGGACTTATTGCCAACATTGGCGGCGTGCGCGTTTTTGTGCCGTCTAGCCAGGCAACTGCCCGCTTTACCAAAGATTTAGGCGAGCTTGTTGGACAAGAGCTGATGTTTAACATTTTGGAGCTTGACAAGGGCAAGCGTCCATGGCGCATCATCGGCGGCCGTAAAGAGCTTGCCGCAAAAGAAGCGCAAGAAGCCCGTGATAAGGCACTTGAAGGCATTGAAGAGGGAGGCAAGGTGTCTGGTCCTGTTACCAGCATTGCCGCTTTCGGGGCTTTCATTGACCTTGGGGGAGTTGATGGTCTGATTCATCTGTCCGAGCTTAGCTGGGGCAGAGTGAAAAAAGTTGATGAAGTGCTAAAAATCGGCGATAACGTTGAGGCTTATGTGCTAAAAATCAACCGCGAAACTGGTCGCGTTTCCTTGACGCTGAAAAGCGTTGAAAACGACCCATGGGCGAAAATACTTGACCGCTATCCAATCGGTTCTATAGTCATCGGTAAAGTTGTGCGCATGATGCCTTTTGGTGCTTTTGTGGAGCTTGAAGAGGGCATTGACGGCCTTGTACACATCTCCCAAATTGCCCACAGACATGTTAAGCAACCTCAAGATGTGCTTTCAATCGGTCAAGAGGTTGAAGTTAAAATTGTTGAGATTGACCAAGAGAAGCGCAAAATCAGCCTAAGCATCAAAGAAGCTTTGGACATGGATTACGAAGATGATTATTATGACGACGATTACGACGACGAAGATTATGATGATTACGATAATTCGCAAGAAGGCGGCGAAGCTCCTTCTGAGGACGAAGCACCATCTGCTGAATAGTTGAAAATACGCCAGATAAATTAGGGTGATGGATAGACTCCATTGCCCTTTTGGTGATTGTTTTTGTAACTTCATGGGGGGTTGAATATGAAAAAACAAGTTGAAAATGGCATTATCTACTGGGATTTGGCGAACACCTTCATCAGTGAAGAAGCCGTAATCGGCACAGGAACGGAAATTTTACCAGGTGTGATTATTGAAGGGTCAACCATTATTGGTGAAAACTGCAAAATTGGACCAAACACCCGCTTGATTGACATGCAAATCGGGGATAATGTGGAAATTCAATACACCGTTGCGGAAAAGTCCAAATTGGCAGAAGGGTGCAAAATTGGGCCTTTCGCCTATATCCGCCCTGGTTCTAACCTTGGCAAAAACGTAAAAATCGGCGATTTTGTGGAGGTCAAAAACACCATTATGGGGGAAGGCAGCAAGGCAAACCACCTTAGCTACCTTGGTGATGCCGTTGTTGGTGCAGGGGTCAACATAGGCTGCGGCACAATAACCGTAAATTATGACGGGGCAGATAAACACACCACAACCATTGAGGATGGCGCATTTGTTGGGTGCAATTCCAACCTTATCGCCCCTGTAACCGTGGGCAAAGACGCTTTTGTTGCCGCAGGCTCTACCATCAGCAAAAATGTGCCTGCTTCGGCTTTAGGTGTTGCCCGCGCCAAGCAAATTAACATGGAAAACTGGGAATCGCCCAAACAGCGAAAGATGAAAAACAGGGGGTAGGGCATGAAATTGTACATTATGCGCCATGGGGAAAGCTATTCAAATATTGGCGGCAAAATGGTATCATCCCAAGACACGGAGCTGACACCTAGGGGCATAGCCCAAACTCAAGCGGCAAAAGATTACATTAATTTAAATTTTGATTATGTGTTTTCCAGCCCTTTAAAGCGCGCCAAACAAACTGCAGACATTATGGCAGGGGATACTACTGTTAAAATTTATGATGACCTGCGGGAAATGGAAGTAGGTCTGTTAGAGGGTATGCCCTTTTCCGAGATTGAAGAAAAGTTTCCAAATGCGGATTCTGGCAAGGGCTTAGCGACAATCCAATTCCCAGAAGGGGAAAGTTTTGACTGCATTTTAGCCAGATGCAAGCGGTTTATTTTAGAAGCAATGAGCGATATAAAGGCAGACGCTAATGTTTTGGTTGTCTGCCATGGCATCACAAAGCGGGTGCTTGTAAACACTTTGCTAAACAGGCCCCGCGACCATGTAAACCACCTAAATTGGTGCGATAATACAGCCTTTACCGTGGTTGACATGTCGGACACGCCCAAGCTCATCCATCTAAACTACTTTAACCATCTTGTGGCGGGGGATTTGCGCACGGAAGGCTTTCACACATGGGGGAAGCTGTCTGATGAAGATTATGCAGAGATGGGTCATAGTTAATATTTTTGTCACAAACCAAAGCCATAATTTAACAAAAACTTATTATAAATTCAATAGTATGCACCCCCTCGTTGTGTTATAATCACACAAAAGGGGGTTATTTTTATGAAAATGAACAAAAAATTTCCAATTATTGTAAGCGCGTTATCTGGTGTTGTTATTTTAATAAGCGGCATTGCTCATGGTGGATTTATAGAGCGTTATGTGACAACCCAGCCAGAGCCTGTTTATGTTTATGTTGAGGTTGAAACCGTGGTAGAGGTAGAAGTGACGCCACCACCCCCGCCCCCAGAGCCGCCTCCAATATTCACCTTCACCCCACACACTTTGCTTGATTTGCCAGAGGCAACAAACCCTCTATATACTTGGGCTGTGCCGCCTGTTTTTGAACATGTCGACATAATGCAAAACGGCATGGCGCGGGTTACCCAAAATGGACTTGTAGGGCTTGTTGATGTGGATGCGGGCTTGATGGTTGTGCCGCCTACCTTTAGATGGGGGCTTTGGAACACTAGCAGCAATGGCGATTTTATGACTGCCAGTGTTCTTGTTGATGGTTCGGAGCTTTGGGGCGTTATCGACAGATGGGGGCGGGAGGTTTTACCCTTTGTCCATAGTACACATTTACAATTTATGGAAAGCTATAACCGTGTCATAAGCGACCCATGGACGGACAACGCCCAGATAATTGACATTTTCACAGGTGAGGCGATTTTTAACCTCGGCAACCGCGGGCTAGGCTTGTATTTAGGGGATGGGGTTTTTGTGCTTGCGACTATTGATAATAACATAGCCAGCACAGGGCTAAACATTATCACAGGGGAAGAGTTTGAGATTTTTGGCGGGCAACTTAGTGGTGTGTGGACTATGCATCACGATTCAGACTCGCTAATGGCGAGAGAGATGGGAGAAGGCGGTAAAGCGGGCATCATAAACCGTCAAGGGGAAGTTGTTCTGCCTTTTGAGTTTGATTGGCTTGATATTAGAGGTGATTTTGTGATTTTCGCCCAAGATGGTTTAGAGGGCCTTATGGACATGGAAGGTAATGTGGTTTTGCCGCTACAATCTGGAAATATTCATACTATTTTGGATGGCAGAGCTACAGTCTATAATGAGGATGGGCGTGTAGGTCTTTTAGACATAACCACAGGACAATGGGTTTTGCCCGCCACTTACCTAAGTTTACACATGGCGGGGGAAGGGCGCGCCCTCGCTGCTGTAGGCGATAGTTGGGATAATTCTGGACGTGTTTTGATTGACACAGAAACAGGGCGGGAAATTATCCGTTGGGATAATGTATCAGTTTCTGCATTTTGGTTTGACAATGGCATCGCCGCAGTAATCTTATGGGAAGAGTACGCTGAAAATAATTGGCGTGAAGCTCGCTTTCTAATTGACAGGGAAGGCAGGCGCGTATCACCAGATGTTGATTTTGAGCATCTTTGGCATTTTAACGAGGGTTTATTCGGAGCAAGCCTTGGACAAGGACAAGCTGGCATGCTAAACAGCGCAGGACAGTGGGTCTTGCCCCCTGTCCACGACGTTGTTAATCCCGCTTGGCATCATAACCTTATCCCAATCCTAGTGGGGTCAGAATGGACAAACCACGCCCCAGCAGACGCTAGTTGGACAGAATACCACCCTTCAGGAGGGTATTGGGGCGTAACCAACAGAAACGGCGAAATCATCATACCAACCGAGCTTGATTTTCAAAGCCTTTCCCCCGTCCACGACAACGATGACGGCCTTTTCTACGTCACCACCCGAGATGGCGGCAGTGGGGTCATCCGCATCAATCCGCTATAAAGGGGTGTTATTATGATAAATAAGAAAATAATCATAGGGCTTGGAGGGCTTGTTTTGGCGGCAGTTGTTGCAATTGTTGCGGTGTTGGCGGCTGGCGGCTCTCACAAGAGTGATGACTATGCCGCCAAAAGCCAGGCAGTTGCCGCCATAGAGTTTGAACCTGAGCCAGAGCCAGAACCTCCACCAGAACCCGAACCAGAGCCTGAGCCAGAACCGCCAATTCTGCCTGATTTGCCTATTCTACCGCCCCACTTCATGGTGGTTGAAGGCATTATTCTGGACTTTGAAGGCCCTGTTAACGCCGACGGCACTGTGCCTTGGTATGTGGACTGGTTCACAATCGAAATCGAGCAAGCAGACGGCACACCCGCAACCATAGTAGGCGTTCACCAAACCGCGTTCTTGTTCGGCACAAAGCCAACTGTGGGCATGGCCGTGCGAGCTTACATCACCGCAGACGCGCCAACCTTCACAATGGAGAACAACCCAATTTACATAGCTTCCGCCATTGTGGGGGATATGGATAATGTGGTGGTTTGTTGGTTTAGAGAGGGCGAGGGCGTTAATAGGGGCATTTATACCAATGCTGATAATACCTTTCATTTTACTTATAATGAGCACACCTCAATCGCCTATACCTTTTGGAACATGAGTTCCAGCATGAACCAACGACCTCTTGCAGTGGTTTATGAAGCGAAGAGCAGCAATATTGCAGAGGCTACAAGCATCATCTTTCTAGGTCAAGATTTTCCTGACGGTTTTTTGTGGCATCCTCTCCATGGTGTAGAAATCCCACATAATATAAACTTAACGTTTTTTGACTATATTTTTTCGCTAACGGATTTTACATTATCACATTTGCAATTTGTTTCTAGCGGAGAGCAAATAAGCGCACCTGTGATTTTAGCAGATGACGGGGTTACGTTGATGTTGCCCCTTCGACCATTCGGCGCTAATATGTCGGGCTTAACAACTGATGGTGAGCTTAATGTCAATATTGATGACGCTGGCTCTGGTAGTAGCTTTTGGCAGGTCGGTAGACCAGAAGTTAGACGAATGGGCTACAGAGGTTCACTAGGAATACCGCCAATTATTGTTGGTGGCGTGGTTTATGTGGAAGCGGAAATAGCTATATGGCATGGACTTCACACAGGACGCTGGTTTTTTGACGATAGGATTGAGGTTTTTAGCTCGATTTATGGTTCTTGGTTGGATTATATTTTGCAAGAGGGGGACGAGCCGACAGAAGAGGAAGTGGCAAGTTGGGACATTATCATAAACGGTGTGAAAATGGATGCTCACCCCATCAAATCTACATCCACGGGTCAGTTTGACATATTTGTTCCACTTGACACAATGAAGCAACATTTTGACTTACCCCCTGTTCTTATTGAAGGTATAAGAGAAAACCAATGGAATATACATAAAGTTGTTGACGACGAGTTATACACAACTCTAAGTAATTTCTGGGGAATGGTTAATTTTATTATATATAACGGACAAATTTTAATTGAGGATAGGTGGTAAAATGACTTTAATTAAAAGAATTTTCATGGGAGCTTGTGTGTTGTTGGCTCTGGTTTTAGCGGGTTGCAACGACGACAACAGCGCGGCTTCTCTTGATGATGATGATTATGCCGCATATGTTGATACATATGACAATATTAGGCGCGCACAAGCCAGTGAATTGCTACGCGAGGAATACACTGCACTATTGCGCCAATATGCAGAAGTATCCTTTTATGATTTCGGATATATTCACGACTATATGGAATGGGAATGGTTTTTTATTTTGCATGATATTGACCTGGATGATTTTCCCGAATTATTAATAAAAAAGCAACGTCACAGCGGACCTTCTGGTTTCTTTGCGGTTTATACCTTTAGGGATAATGTCGCTGTAGCTTTAGAGTTTTACCAAACTTGGGTGACGGATGTATCTGCTTCTGCACCACCAAACAATAATCCTGGGGTCATACTCAATTTCTTTGTTGGGTCGAGTATTATGAGTTATCTTATGGTTATTGAAGGAGAAAGCTTAGTAGTTGATACAGCAGGTCACCTCCGAATGGTCAACGAAGAAAATACATTCACTATAAATGATGGCTTTGTAACAGAAATTGAATATAACTATATTTTCGGTATCGCACCAGAATCAGACTGGCTAATTCCGATTAAAATCTCTGAAACAAACATTCAAACTGTTTTCAATCCGTGATGTGTTCATAACCAACACTTAGGGGTTGGTTATGCTCCAATGCATAAAACCCTTGGGGTGCTCTATTGAATTGTGGGGGGTGGAGATGATTAGCGGGCAAGCTTACGCACCCCTTCAGGTTTTCGGCAGTGGGATGGGTTAAGCTTCATGGTCTACGACTGGCAAATTTTTATTAATTACAATAGATGAATGTTGAGCTTCACAGCACCAACATAGGGCTAGGGCGGTGGCGGTCTGCCACATAAAGCTTGACAGCCCCTCCCACATCAATTTTACGGCTTAACAAAATATTTTTAACCGTTTCATGGGCAACCATGGGGCGGTTGTTTTCTTGGCTTAAATGCCCCAGAAAAATATGTTTTGTTCGCTCACATACAATATCTGCCAAAAACCCCCCACACTCTACATTAGACAAATGCCCCATAGCCCCAGAAATACGCTGTTTCAAGTGAGCAGGATAAGGTCCTGCCTCCAACATATGTTTATCATAATTTGCCTCAATAAGTAAAATATCCGCCCCTGCCGCATGGTTAGCCACATGGGGGTTAACATGCCCTAAATCTGTAGCAATCACCACTTTATGCTCACCTGCCGTTATGGCATACCCCACAGGCTCACTAGCATCATGGGGCAAGGTAAAAGGCATAACCTCCACACCCTCCAAATGCACAGCAACCCCATTTCTCACCAACATTTTGTTGGCAGGGTTAAGCCTGCCCAAAACCTTGTATCTCTCAGCATAAGCCCACGTGCCCGACGTGGCATAAATGGGCAAATTATAACGGCGGGACAGCACCCCAACCCCCTTAATATGGTCCCCGTGGTCATGGGTCACAAAAATCGCCGTAAGAGAGCGAGGGTCAATGCCCTGAACAGCAAGCCCCTCCTCAACCACCCTCCCCGTAAGCCCAACATCCACCAAAATCCCAACATCACCCGATGATACATATGTACAATTGCCAGACGACCCGCTGGCTATGGTGCAAAATTTGATTGACATGCCCTAAAGTAGCCCTCCCCAATTATACTCATTTCCTGTTCCATAACCAAAACTCCCCCACATACAATCAAAATCACAAAATAAAAATCACAAAATAAAAATCCCTAAAGAAAACTTCCTTTAGGGATTTAGTAATAGCGGGAAAGGGACTTGAACCCCCGACCCTCTGGGTATGAACCAGATGCTCTAGCCAACTGAGCTATCCCGCCGAAAGATGCAACTAGATTATTATAAACCGCGGGATTGGTTTTGTCAAGGTTTTTTTGTAATTTTGTTGAAGTTATTTTTGGTGAGGGGTTATGTTTTGATGGTCAGCAAAATTTCCCGCAGGATTTTGCAGGCGGTGGCGGTGGAAACTCCGCTGGGGTCGTAGTTTGGGGCAAGCTCTACAATGTCGCAGCCCACGATGTTTAGGTTGCTTAAAAATGCCAGGTTGTGGCGCAGCTCTTCAAAGGTGATTCCGCCAGCTTCTGGTGTGCCAGTGCCAGAGAAGATGGAAGGGTCGAGGACATCCAAATCCAGGGTGAAGTAGAAGGGGGCGTTAAGCTCTGCCAATTCTGCTACCATTTTAGGCTGTGAGCCATTGGCGATATGGTCTTTCGCCCAATAAAACTCCTCTTTTGTGCCAGAACGTATGCCATATTGGAAGATGCGCCCATCCCCTAAAATGTCGTGGCAACGGCGTATTACCGTGGCATGGGACAGCTTTTCTCCTAGGTATTCATCCCGCAGGTCTGTGTGGGCATCAAAGTGTAAAATGTGCAGGTTTGGGTGCTTTTTAGCCATTGCACGAACTGCCCCAAGGGTCACAAGATGTTCCCCTCCTAACATTAGAGGGATTTTGCCGTCTGCCAGGATTTCTGCTGTGGTTTCCTCAATGGCTTTTAAAGCGGTTTCTGCCCCGCCGTAAAGCTCCAAATCCCCCGCGTCATAAACTTTTGCATCTTCTTCCAAATCCCTGTCCAGATAGGGGCTGTAGGTTTCTAGCCCGTAACTTTCCCCCCTCATGGCGGCTGGGGCAAAACGCGCCCCTGGGCGGTTTGATGTAGTTGCGTCATAAGGCGCGCCAAAAATCACAATTTGCGCCTCTTCATAACTTGCGTTGCAACCTAAAAAATTTTGGATATTTCCGTTTTTATTCAGCATTTTTCTCTTTCTCTCCCTTTTCTTTATGTTCTATTACCAGACTTACTATAAATACAATTACATAAATTATAGTGTTTGTCATAATGCTTCTTAAAAAATCAGCGGAGGTCGTTCCCTCCCCCATAAGCCCGACAATCCAAGTGAAAAGTGAGCTTAAAGCCAACATGGCACTATAAGAAGCCACTATTTTAAGCCACATTTTGCTCTTTAGCTTCTCGAATAGAAACACAACAGCAATACACACCAAAACAATGGCAAATTGATTAAAAACGCGCATATAATTTGCATCAATTTCCCCTGCAAACCACGCATTTACAGCATTTACCATCACCATAACAGTAAAAATTTTACTGCCCATGCCAAAGGCATATTTTAACAATTCCCAATTTTCACCTTTAAACATTCACATTACTCCTTTGTGCTATTGTACCCTTTTACGCCACATTTGTCAACAAATTTTGCTCTAATTTAGTGACAAATGTGGCGCATAATATGCGCCCCTACGATGGATGATTAGATGTATAAGACACAAGATTCTGCACAATTGCGGTCACAGAACCCATCACATCTTCCCCCTCCTTTGCTTTATAGACAAGGGTTGGGTTTGTGCCTATGTTAAATTTTAGGCGGTTTTTGCTCTCTTTCACCATGCGGGCAATGGTAAGGGGGTCAACCTTGGCATCTGGCTTGAAGGCTATGGTTATAGTGTTTGTGCCGCCGTTTTGTTTTATGGCAATAATGTCGAAGGCTCTCGCTCTTGCCTTTAGCAAGGCAATATCCAGCAAATTTTGGGCAGAGGGGGGCAATGTGCCAAATCTGTCCTCCATCTCCTCTTGCACATCATAAAAGTCAGTTTGGTTTTCAATGTGGGATATTTTTTTATAAATATCCAGCCGCTGACCTTCGTGGGGGATGTAATGGTTAGGAATATAGGCATCTAGGGTAATATCCATTAGGGTTTCAAAGTCAGCAGGAGGCTCCATGCCCCGCATTTCCCTCATGGCAATGTCTAATAATTTGCAGTACATTTCATAGCCCACTGCGTCCATATGTCCATGTTGACTTGTGCCTAGCAAGTTGCCTGCCCCGCGAATTTCAAGGTCACGCATGGCAATTTTAAAGCCCGCCCCAAACTCTGTAAATTCGCGGATTGTTTGCAGGCGTTTTTCGGCAACTTCCGTCAGCACCTTGTCTTTACGGTACATTAGATAGGCAAAGGAGCTGCGCCCTGCCCTGCCGACTCTCCCACGAAGCTGGTACAATTGGGAAAGCCCTAAATGGTCAGAATCTTGGATGATGATGGTGTTAACATTAGGAATATCAAGCCCGCTTTCCACAATGGTGGTGCAGACCAGCACGTCAATTTCCCCATCTATAAAGTCCATCATCACATTTTCAAGCTCTCTCTCGCTCATTCTGCCATGGGCATAGGCAACACTGGCATCAGGCACAAGAGCCTGGACTTTAGCGGCGGTTGACGCAATATTTTGCACCCGATTATGCAAATAATACACTTGACCACCGCGGGCAAGCTCCCGTGTTATGCTAGATTTTACCATTTCTGGGCTGTATTCCAGCACAAAGGTTTGGATGGGCTGACGCTCCAAGGGGGGCTGGGTTAGGACAGACATATCCCGAATCCCTGCCAAAGACATGTGAAGAGTTCGCGGAATAGGGGTCGCTGAAAGAGTGACCACATCAACATGCGCCCACTTTTGCTTCAGTTTTTCTTTATGCAACACCCCAAAACGCTGTTCTTCATCAACGATTATCAAGCCAAGGTTGGCAAATTCCACATCATCGCTAAGAAGGCGGTGTGTGCCCACCAAAATATCCACCCTGCCAGACTTTACATCTTGCAGAATAAGCTTTGTGTCCTTCGCCCCTTTAAACCGCGAAACAACCTGAATGTGTACAGGGAAATCCTTCATGCGCTGCACAATTGTATTGTAATGCTGCTGTGCCAGTATGGTTGTGGGGCATAAAAAGGCGACTTGTTTCCCGTCACCCACGGCTTTAAAGGCGGCGCGAATTGCCACCTCGGTTTTGCCATAGCCCACATCACCACAAATTAGCCTATCCATAACTTTCGGGGCTTCCATGTCCTTTTTAATGTCCTCTACAGCGGTTAGTTGGTCGTCGGTTTCCTCATGCATAAAGGCATCTTCAAACTCCGTCTGCCATACGGTGTCAGCTTCATAGGCGTGACCTTTCACCGCTTCCCGCTTGGCATAAAGCTCCACCAATTCGCGGGCAACCTCTTCCACCGCCTGCTTCGCCTTTGCCTTGGCTTTTGACCAAGCATCCCCGCCAAGTTTAGATAACTGGGGTTTTGCCTCTGCCCCGCCAATATATTTTTGAAGGGCATCCATTTGGTTTATGGCAATATAAAGGTTCGCCTGCCCTCGATAGCCAATTTTAAGATAATCCCGCGTGATGCCGTCCACCACAATCTTTTCCAAACCGTGATAAATGCCAATGCCTGACGTGTCATGGACAACATAATCCCCCACTGTAAGGTCGGTAAAATGGTCTATTGGGTTGCGCTTTTTTTGGGCGCGTCGGGTTTTGCGCCGTTTCTTCTCCCCTTCTCTTGGCTCGGCAAAGCTGATTAGGGCAAGTTTCAGCTGGGGATATTCAAACCCCGCGGAAATTTCCCCAGGATGTATATGCAGTTTTGCAGGGTCAATGTCTAAATCTCTAAGGTCGTCAGCTAGGCGGGCGGCGCGGTGTTCCCCCCCTGCGGTTATGATTATTTGGTAGTTTTGGGATAGTAAATATTGAACATCCTCTGCTAACAGGTCAATACGACCTGAGAAAGTCGATGCCGCCTTGCCCTCAAAATGAACCAACACAGAAGGGGTAAAATCCCTTACATTTTGTGACATTAGGTTAAATAAGACCTTGTGGAAAGGTTCTGCTCCCCGCAAAACATCAACATAATCAAGCCAAGGGGCAGGCTCGCGCCCTTGTTCTGCCACATTTTCGATATATGACAAATGTTGGTTGTGAATTTCCTCTGCACGGGCAGAAATTCGGGCAGGCTCGTCAAAACAAACCAGAGTATTTCCTGGGAAATAGTCAAAAAGGGTTGCAATTGCATCCCCTAACCTTTCCTTCATTGGGAAAATATGGGCTTGGCTAGGCTTTTCCCCATCAAGAGAACGCTGGGTTTCCACATCAATATGGCGTATACTGTCGATTTCATCCCCCCAAAATTCGATACGCATGGGGTTTGCACAGGCAGGGCTAAACAGGTCTAAAATGCCCCCGCGGATGGCAAACTGCCCATGACCCTCCACCTGAGCAGACCGCTCATAGCCCATGTTTACAAGCTTTAAAGCCAGGTCGTTAAGGGCAATTTCCTGCCCTTCTGCCAAAGTTATGAAATGCTTATGAAACTCATCAGGAGGCGAAAGAGGTGACAAAAGTGCGTCAACCGTTGTAACCAAAGGTAAATTCATTTGAGATAAAATCGTCAGCCTTTGGATTATCACGTCTTTACTAGCAACCTCCACATAATTCGCCATAAAGTCAAGAGCAGGGAAAAATTGAGCAGGCGTGCCAAAAAAAGCCAAATCACGGGCAATCTCCCTAGCCCGCCCTTCGCTGTAGGTGATGAAAACCAATGGCTTGCCCAATGCCCAAGCAATGTGAGCCTTCTGCCCATCAACAGCCCCTGCGCAAAGGGCAGTTTGGGGGGGTTTCTTCTTAAAAGCATCCGCAATTTTATTAAAACTTTCCAAATTGGTTAGGGGCGCAACAAAATCAATTTTCTGCATCTTTATTTTCGCCCTCCGCCCCGCTCACCTTGGCTTCTTCGGCGTTTTTAGCGTTATATTTGTTCATGGCAAACTGAACCCCCTCCCGCACAATATCCTCAAAAGCATCAGCAGCGGCAATTACGCCCCTTACAGCCTTATCCTCCTCGCTTTTGGAAAAACGGGATAAAACATGACCAGACTGGGTCCACCCCTCGCCCTTTTTGCCCACCCCAATGCGAATACGCAAAAAATCCTCAACCTCCAGTTGATAAAGGATGTTTTTAACCCCATTATGCCCCCCTGCCGTGCCGCGCTCACGGATGCGCACCTGCCCCACAGGCAAATTTGTTTCATCATAAATAACAACCAAACGGCTTGCCAAATCCTCCACAGGGATTTTATAATACCGCACAAAATCCTGCACCGCCCGCCCCGAAAGGTTCATAAAAGTTGTGGGCTTCACCAAAACCAACTTCTGCCCATAAAAAAACCCTTCCCCAGCATAAGCATCAAATTTCGTCGCCTTAATTTTAATGTCATGGCGTTTCGCCAACAAATCCACCACATCAAAGCCAATATTATGGCGCGTGCCATCATACTGCCGACCAGGATTGCCCAGCCCAACTATTAAATACATATTTTAATTCCTCTCAAACTTATATCCTTATAAAAGCCCCATAGGGGTTCGTCCACTAACAATTATACACCCAGACCCAAACACCGTCAATAATTTTTACTAAAATAGCCTTGACAAGCCCCTGCTTTGGCGTTATAATTAACACAATCCCGCAAAATATGCGGGTTGGCATTAAAAGAACACGTTGGGCGGCAAAGTCTACCAAACAACCCGCCCAACGTGTCTACAAAGCCAAACAGGCTCAGTGATAATTCTAACCACTGTAGCCTCTTTTGTCAAGCCCCTAAAGGGCAGAAGGAGGATTTTTTATGTCAAGAAGTTGTGATTATTGTGGAAAAAGTGCCAAAATTGCTGATAAAGGTGTTTATTGTAGGCACTGCAAAAGGATTATATGCAGCTCTTGTAATAAGTTCGAGGAGCAGTATCACGATAAAGATTTTCCTGCTGGGAGTTGCGAATTTGGCAAAAAATGTCTTGAGGAATGTAAATTCTGCGGAGGAAAAATAGGTATTACTAAAAAATGTAAGACTTGTGGCAAAAAGAGGGATGAAAATTCCCCTGATTGGGGTGATTGGCTTGTGGATAAAGATTAGGCAAACATAAGCTAAAGGGATTGCTTTATAAAGCCGATTACCGAGGGTAGCTATAACACTGGATTTACCTGGCTTTATCAGTATTGAGCTACTAATACGGCATAATCTTGAAATTTGAAGTGCTATTCACACCATGCAAAAAGCACCCAAAAACGTCATTGCGGGCTTGACCCGCAATCCCACATGTCATTCCAAGCCCAGAAAATAGGGGCTGGTTAGTGCAGATGGGATTGCGGGCGGGGCCTGCAATGACGATTAAAGAGGGGGCTTATACCAATCCATCCAGATACTCCAAAACATCATTAGCATTAGTGGTGGTTTTTGCCTTCTCAAATATTTTTTCTACATTCCCATTTTCGTCAACAACAAATGTGCTTCGGGATGCGGAGCTAACCAGCTTATCATTCACTTTCAACACGCCATACGCTTCTATGGCGGTCAGCTCTTTGTCTGACAACAGCACAAAAGGCAGTCCAAATTTTTCTGTCACCCGTTTAAGGGGTGCGGGGTTGTCCTTGCTGATGCCGATAACAACGGCGTTTTTGCCCTCCAACTGAGGGTGTGCGTCACGAAAACCGCAGGCTTGGGTGTTTCAGCCAGGGGTGTTCGCCCGCGGGTAAAAATATACAATCACCTTTTTGCCAGCAAAGTCTGACAGGCTTATCAAATTGCCCTCTGCATCAGGCAGTGTGAAGCTTGGAGCTTTATCTCCTATTTTCAGCATGGTTATCATCTCCTTGTATCATATCAATTTTGTCATTAAACTCATCTTGTGTTAAAATGCCGCCTTCCCTAAGGGTTTTCAGCATTTTAATTTTGTCCTCATTTGTGGTAAAATCAGGCTTTGTTCTGGATTTAAAGTATATTTTCACATTAAGCCCAATGGCAACAACCACATATCCCAAAGCGCCATATCCTATAAAAGCACCCCAAGAACCAACTTGGATAGGTCCGAAAACCAAACTGAAAATCCCAAGATAAGCGGCAGTAATCCCTGCAAGCACCACAAAACCAATGGCATAAAACACCACATATTCCATAAGCTTGCCATGTTTGGACTTCTTTTTCTCAAGCATTTTGTCTAGCCAGTAAAAGGCGATGATGCCTAAAACCAGCAAAATATCCCTCTCTAACAGCCGAACCACAAACGCCTGAGCCGCACCAATAAAGTCAAAACCTTCGCCGCCAACCCCCATAACCAAATCCATCCAGTACATGATTTTAGTGATAGCAAGATATGTAAATAGCAGCTCTTTAAATGGCAATTTATCCCTTTTCTTCATGCCCCTACTCCTTCCTTAAAGTCTAATTATACACATTCTCCCCAAAACCGTCAAGTAATTCAGTTGACTTTTTCTGTGAAGCTGGGTTATAATGCAATTAACCATTTTGGAGGGGATTTTATGTATAAATTAATTGCAAGTGATGTTGACGGCACGCTAATGGGAGAAGATTTGGTGATACATCCTGACAACAGGGCGGCAATTGCAGAGGCAGTGGCGCGGGGGGTGACTTTTGTGCTATGCTCTGGACGCTCCTATAAAAGTTTGCGGAAATTGCATAGTGAATTAGAGTTGCCTAGGGAAAACGCCTATATAATCAGTTTTAACGGGGGCGCGGTGTATAGTGTGGAGCAGGAAGCCGTTGTCCATGAAGAGCATCCCCCTTTTTATGCGGTTATCCGTGCTGTGGAGCTGTTTAAAAGCCGCTCCCGCAAGGGGGAAATTGAGGTTTTTGTGTATAACGATTCGGACAATGTGATAACAGAGCATGGAAGCACCACCGCGGAGAATTATTCCAAAATATCCCAAACAGAAATGAAATTTACAGATGATGTTTTGGGAGATACCAGGAAGCGGGGGCGCGCTGTTAAAGTTGTGTTTATTGGCTGGCGCGAACCTTTGGAAATCTTCCGCAAGGAGCTTGTGGCAGAGCTTGGCGATACTGCTGAGGTGTTTTTCTCGTCAGAATATCTGCTTGAAATTGGCTCGCCCCGCGCCAGTAAGGGGGTTGCCTTGCAATGGCTTTGTGGGAAACTGGGCATAAACATCGCCGAAACAATCGCCATTGGTGACAATTACAACGACCTAACAATGATTGAAGGGGCAGGGTTGGGAGTTGCCACCGCTAACGGGGTAGAGCCTGCCAAAGCAATTGCAAAATATATAACCCAAAAAACCGCAGAAGAAGGGGCAGTGGCGGAGGTTATACGTAAGTTTGTATTGTAGAGGTGGGGTCATGGAAAAACATTTCGGCTTTAAAGCCATAATCCAAAAAACACCTGACCAAGATGCTGCCTATATTGCCGTGCCTTTTGACATAAAGGCTCTTTTTGGCAAAGGGCGGGTGAAAGTTAAAGCCACCTTTGACGGCGCGCCTTATGAAGGGAGCATTGTAAACATGGGAGTGAAAAATCCTGACGGGTCGGTGTGCTATATTTTGGGTGTACGAAAAGATATTAGGGCAAAAATCGGCAAACAAGCGGGAGATGTGATTGATGTTGTGGTGTCATTTGACTACACATAGAGGAGGAGTGAAAATGCTTAAAATTTCAAGGGAAAATTGCGTTTATGCTATGAGTGCCGCAAACGCCCCTGCGGCTCACATTAAGCCAGGGGAGCGGGTGTTGTTTGAAACCCATGACTGCTTCACGGGTCAAATTAAACAGCCAGGCGACTTTTCGGGTATTTCTTGGGATAAGGTTAACCCTGCCACAGGTCCTGTTTTTGTGGAAGGGGCAGAGGTTGGGGATGTTCTGGCTGTCTACATCGAGAAAATTCATGTGGCTGATAAGGGCGTGGTTGTGGCATGTACTGGGGTTGGGGCTTTGGGGCATATGGTGGCTGAAAACCAGGCTAAAATCCTGCCCATTGTAGACGACAAGGTTGTTTTTAGTGACAAAATAAGCTTCCCCATCAATAAAATGATTGGTGTTATAGGCACAGCCCCTGCAGAAGGGGAAATTCCCTGCGGTGAGCCTGGGGAGCATGGCGGAAATATGGACTGTAAGGATATAACAGAAGGGACAACTGTATATTTACCTGTTAATGTGGCAGGGGGTTTGGTTGCCCTCGGCGACCTTCACGCCGCTATGGGTGATGGGGAAATAAGCTTGACAGGGCTTGAAATTTGCGGGGAGGTTACTGTAAAAATTGACCTTATCAAAAAAGGGCAGACAAATTTACCCGCCCCTTCAATTATGAATGACACACAGGTGATGACCCTTGCAAGCCACCAAACCCTAGACATAGCCGCTGACCGCGCCATTGTAAAAATGGCAGAATATATGGTGGCTGAAGGTTTTACCCCAGAGGAAGCCACCATGCTCATTTCCCTAGCGGGTGATGTGAGAGTTTGCCAAATGGTTAATCCCCTAAGAACCCTTCGTGTGGTAATGCCTAAAGCTATTTTCGGTAATCTCTAAACTTCAAGCAAATTTAGCACATGGGTGGGCAGCGCAAAAGCCCCCATGTGCAATTTTGTGTTATAATACCTAGTAATAAGCCCAAATTTCAACCATTGGTCAAATTTAGCATCACGGACAGGGTGGGCAGATTTTGTAGCAAAGCCAAAAAGCCAATGCCCCCCTGGATATGTGTAGGTGTTGGCTTGATACGCCCGCGCAACAGGAAAAGCCCCTTTAATTTTGCCAAATGCCCGCTGCATGGACAAAATGTCATGGTCGTAAAACGTGCCGCCAAGCTGGTTAACCATAATGCCTTGCTCTGTCATTGCGTTGTAGCAATTTCCGTAAAATTCCTTGGTAAACAGACCCTCGCCAGGGCCGAATGGGTCGGTGGAGTCCACCACAATAAGGTCATATTCATTTTGCTTTGTGCGGACAAATTTTAAGCCGTCCTCAAAATACAGGTTTAGGCGGGGGTCATCAAGGGCGTGGGCTGTCTGTGGCAAAAACTCCCTGCAAGCATCCACCACCATTTTATCAATTTCCACCATGTCCATTTGCTTAATGGAAGGGTATCGGGCAAGCTCCCTAACCATTCCACCGTCACCTGCCCCAATAATTAACACCCTCTGAATATCAGGGTTAACCGCCATAGGCACATGGGACAACATGTCATGGTAAATAAATTCATCTTTTTCTGTTAGCATGGTAAAGCCGTCTAAAATCAAAATTCTCCCATATTCTAGGGATTCATATATATCAATCCGTTGATAATCACTTTGCCCACTAAAAAGGTGCTTTTCAAGCTTAATATCTAACCGCACATTTTGCGTGTGCATTTCTGAAAACCAAAGTTCCATGATTGTTTCATCTCCATTTCTTTTGTTATCTTAGTACTAGGATTTGTTTAACGGCAGGGTCCTCTGTTCCGCTGATGCTACAGCCTTTCTCCTCGGCATATGTTAAATACTCCAAGGCATCCTTCGTTATCCTCTCTCCAGGGGCAAGGACGGGTATGCCTGGAGGGTAACACATAACAGATTCCCCGCTGATTTCCCCAAGGCTGTCCGCCAGGCTAACCGCCTTTTTTTCGCTGAAAAACGCCTCTTGTGGGGTGGTGACAATTTGGGGGTGAATGTACTCATTTGGGGGGGTGGCTCGGTCTGGGCTGGCTGTTCTTGAATGGGTGCGTAATATATCCTTTAGGCTGGAACAAAGCCGCTCAATGTCTTTCTTAGCATCCCCAAGGGAAATATAGGCAAGAAAGTTGCCAATGTCCCCAAACTCTATTTGTATTTCATATTCATCCCGTAAAATGTCATAAACCTCAATGCCTGCAAGCCCTGTTTTCAGGCTGTTGACAGATAATTTTGTGGCATCAAAGTCAAAAACACTGCTTCCGTTGCACAGCTCCCGCCCAAAGGCGTAATAACCACCCATTTGGTTAATTTCATCCCGAGCGTACCCAGTTAAGTTAAGCACCTTGGCAAAAGCCTCCCTGCCGTTAAGTGCCAAATTTCGGCGGCTAATGTCCAAACTTGCCAAAAGCAAATAAGAAGCCGAAGTTGTTTGGGTTAGGTTTATAATCTGGCGGACATAGGCAGGCTTTGCCCCCTTACCCATTAAAAGCAAGGAGCTTTGGGTCAGCGACCCGCCCGATTTGTGCATACTAACCGCCGCCATATCTGCCCCTGCTGAAATGGCAGAAATGGGCAGGTTGTCGCCAAAGTAAAAATGGGTTCCGTGCGCCTCATCCACCAAAACAAGCATATCATGGGCATGGGCAAGGTCAACAATGCTTTTTAAATCGCTACAAATGCCGTAATATGTGGGGTTGTTAAGGAAAATCGCTTTAGCATCTGTATTTGCGTTGATTGCAGATTTCACATCACAGGTTTTCATGCCTAAAGAAATCCCCAGGTTGCTATCTGTTGAGGGGTCGATATAAACAGGCTCTGCCCCTGACAAAATAAGGCTGGTAAGGGCAGATTTATGCACATTTCTAGGCATCAAAATTTTATCCCCACGTTTAACGGCAGATAAAATCATAGCCTGTACAGAGCTTGTTGTTCCTCCAACCATAAAAAACGCCGCATCAGCCCCGAAGGCATCAGCCGCCAACTCTTCCGCCTCTTTTATAACCCCAACGGGATTTCCTAAAAAATCCAATGGCAACATTGAATTTACATCAAGCTCCATGGCTCTTTCGCCTAGAAACTCTGCAAGGCGATGGTTGCCCCTGCCGCGCTTGTGACCAGGCACGTCAAAAGGCACAATTCTATTAGTGCGCATCCGCTCCAGCGCAGTGGCGATAGGTGTCAAATTTTGCGGGTTATTATTCAAAGGGTTACCCCCTTTCAGAGTCGTTATTCCATTTCATTATCTTGCACAGGTTTATTATACACCTAAGCTCCCTCCCCAGTCAAGAATTTCACAAAAATTCTTGACTGGGGTTGTGTTGATGTGTATAATTGTATGGGTGGGGTGATTTTGTGGATTTACGTGTTGTCGATGGAGGAAAAGAGAAAATAGCTCTTTGTAATAGCGAAGAGGTTGTTATTTTTGATGGGCAGTCTGCCCTAGACTTTTTTGCCACCATTGAATATCAGCATAACTGCATATGGATAGCCATTAACAAGTCTGCCGTTTGTGAGGGGTTTTTCGACCTTACCACAGGCATAGCAGGAGAGGTTGCTCAAAAGTTTGTAAATTACGGCATACGCTTCGCTATTTACGGCGACTTTTCTGGATACACTAGCAAGGCATTAAATGATTATATCTACGAATGTAACAAAAACGGACCGTTGTATTTTGTGGCAGACGAGGATGATGCGATGGCTAAATTAAGGGAGTAAATTATGAAAAAAATACATTATTATTTTGGTTGGTTCACCAAAACCATACCTCAAAAGCTTGCGGATATGCTAAATATAGAGCTTGTAGGCAAAAAGTCTTTAGTAGCAATTAGCACCGCTCCAGATGATGCCCCAGGAAGCGATAGCATAATGGCTTTTGTTAAAGATGTTTGGTTTGAGCCTGCAGGGGTTGTTTTTCAGGAGTACCACTCCATTGACTATCGCGTGAATAAGAATGAAGCGGCTGACCTTATTAAAAATGCGTCTGCAATACTCCTGCATGGCGGCAAAGAGATAGGGCTAAGGGAGTTTATAGAAGAATATGGGCTGCAAGAAGCCATTGGCCAAAGCTCTGCCCCTGTAATAATGGGAGGAAGTGCAGGAGGCATGAATATGGGTGCAAAATTCACCTACAACGATTACGACAAAGTTTATGATGGTCTTGCCCTCGATAATCTAATGTTCACGCCCCACGCAGTAGAAAAAGAATTGGAAAACGAAACCAAATTTATAACATTATCAAATGATTTGGACGTGTATGCAGGTTGCGAAGAAAGTGCCCTTCGTATAGAAGGTGATGACATTACGGTCATTGGGGATGTGTTTAAAATTTCTAAAGGCAAAATCATAAAAATATAAGGTAACCATATACAATTTACGCACCACCCCGTAGGGGCGCATATTATGCGCCTGTTGTCCGACAAAGGTAATGTGATGTAGAATACGTTTGTCCAGCAACGGGCGCATAATATGCGCCCCTACGGTGGATGATGATGCCTAAGGATGTGTTTAAAATTTCTAAAGGCAAAATCATAAAACTTTGATAATCGAGGTGAAAGAGATGCTTAATGAAATAATTTTTACTGTTACAGAATCCCTTGATGGTGGGTTTGAGGCTCAGGCTGTCGGTCACTCTATATATACCCAGTGTGATGAGTATAGTCAAATACATCAGACATTAAGAGATGCTGTTAATTGCCACTTTAATCAAGACCAGATGCCCTCCGTTATTCGTATACACCTCGTTAAAGGCGAGGTTATCTCCGTATGAGAGTACCCAGAGATGTTGACGCAAGCCAGCTTATAAAGCTTTTATCCCGTTACGGTTACACAGTTATAAGACAAACGGGTAGTCATATCAGATTATCCAGTATTACTAATAAAGGCGAACACAATATAACTGTTCCAGACCATCAACCCGTTAAAATCGGGACATTGCAAAATATAGTAAAAGACGTTTGCGATATGAATGGTTTAGAAATATCAGATTTGTACAAACAATTATAAAAACAATTTTAGGAGGATAAAAAATGAGTTTTAAAAGTGACATTGAAATAGCCCAGTCTGCCAATATGGTGAAGATTGGCGAGATTGCCCAGGCATTAGGGCTTGATGAGAAGTATCTGGAGCAATATGGCAATTACAAGGCGAAAATTAACTACAGCTACCTTGATGACAACGCCTCAAAGCCAGATGGCAAGCTGATTTTGGTAACAGCCATCAATCCAACCCCTGCAGGGGAAGGCAAAACCACAACCACCGTTGGTTTGTCTGATGCTTTGCGCAAAATCGGCAAAAAGTCTGTTGTTGCCTTGCGTGAGCCTTCTCTTGGGCCTGTTTTTGGCGTTAAGGGCGGGGCGGCCGGGGGCGGCTATGCCCAGGTTTTGCCGATGGAGGACATTAACCTGCATTTTACAGGAGATTTTCACGCAATTGGGGCGGCAAACAACCTTTTGGCGGCTCTTTTGGATAATCACATCTACCAAGGCAATGCCCTAAATATTGACACCCGCAGAATTACCTGGAAGCGCGCTGTTGACATGAATGACCGCCAGCTGCGCTTTATGACAAACGGACTTGGAGGGCGCACAAACGGCGTTCCTCGCGAAGATGGTTTTGATATTGTTGTGGCAAGTGAGGTTATGGCAGTTCTGTGCCTTGCCAGCGACATCGACGACCTTAAAGAACGTCTTGGGCGCATTATCGTTGCATATACCCGTGAAGAAAAACCAATTACCGCCGCAGATTTGAAAGCCCATGGCGCAATGGCGGCACTGCTTAAAGATGCCTTAAAGCCAAACCTTGTGCAAACTTTGGAGAAAACCCCTGCCATCATCCATGGCGGGCCTTTCGCTAATATTGCCCATGGCTGCAACTCTGTCACTGCCACTAAAATGGCTTTGAAATTAGGCGAATATGCCGTTACAGAAGCAGGCTTCGGTGCTGATTTAGGTGCGGAAAAGTTCCTTGACATTAAATGCCGTGTTTCTGGGCTTGTGCCAGATGCTGTGGTTATCGTTGCAACTGTACGCGCTCTAAAATACCATGGCGGCGTTGCTAAAACCGACCTTAACACTCCAGATGTTAAGGCTTTGGAAGCTGGCTTGCCAAACCTTCTCCGCCATGTGGAAAATGTTACGAAAGTTTTTGGTTTGCCTGCTGTTGTGGCTATCAATGCCTTCCCCACCGACACAAAAGAGGAGCTTGACCTTGTGGAAGCCAAGTGCAAAGAGCTTGGCGTAAATGTGGCTTTGTCTGAAGTGTGGGCAAAAGGAGGCGAAGGCGGCGAAGCTTTGGCGCGTGAGGTTGTGCGCCTTGCAGAAGCAAACTCTAACAAGTCTGTAAATTTTGTTTACAGTGACGATGTTAGCATTGAGGACAAAATTAATGCAATCGTCCAAAAGATTTACCGCGGTGCGGGAGTCGCCTTAACCCCAGGAGCGAAAAAGCAAGCCAAAAACCTTGAAGCTATGGGCTTTGGCAACTTGCCGATTTGCATGGCAAAAACCCAGTACAGCTTCAGCGACAACCAAAACATGCGCTGCGCCCCAACGGATTTTACAGTGACCATCCGTGACCTGCGTATTTCCGCTGGTGCAGGCTTTATCGTTGCCCTTGCAGGGGATATTATGACCATGCCAGGGCTTCCAAAAGTGCCAAGTGCTGAAAATATTGACGTAGACAAAGAAGGGCGCATTTCAGGGCTTTTCTAAGATAATTGCAGGGGCGCATATTATGCGCCTTTTGCATTGTAAACGTATTTTTATTCAACAGTGTGTTTATCGGACGGCGGGCGCATAATATGCGCCCCTACATAGTTAAAAAAATTCTTGAAATTGATGCTGTTATGGTGTATACTGTAAGACAAATAAAAAAATGGAGGTTTTACCATGAACGAAAAAACGAGAAAGTTGGTAGTTACCGCCATTTTGTGCGGCATTACCGTGGTTTTGTCCCTGCCCTTTGTTGGCACATTAATTTTGCCTGTGGTGGCAGGCACTCTCGCCTTTATCCCTGCTATGGTTGCGGCAATTTTGCTGGGGTTTTGGAATGGTGTCAGCGTGGCTTTTGTGGCTGGGGCGGCAAGTATGATAAGGGGCTTTTTCATGCCTGGGCTTCTTGCGCCCTATTTCGTCAACCCGCTGATAAGCATTTTCCCAAGGGTGATGATTGCGGTGATGGTGTGGCTTGTTTTTAACGCCTTGATGAAAACAGGGTTTCCAAAAACTGTAAAGGTCACTGTTTCTACAGCGGTTGCCGCGGCTGTTGGCTCTCTTACCAACACAGCACTGGTTCTTGGCAGTATCTATTTGTATCATGCCTCGTCAGTGTTTAATTATGGGCAGGTTTTCTCCTTTATCGCTCCGCCTCTGCCTGGGCTTGACCATGCCAGCTTAGAAGCTGGAGTAACCGTGTTTTTTATGGGCATAGCCAGCAGTAACGGGCTGATTGAAATGGTCGTAAATATGATACTTGTAACAATTTTGGTGCTAACATTAAGAAGGGCAAAATTCGCTAAATTTTAGGAGTAGGTGGATAATATGAAAACAATGGAAAAGATAGGCGCGTTGGCAAAGGGCAGAGGCTTTTTGTTCCCTGGCAGTGAGATTTACGGCGGTTTGCAGTCCACATGGGATTATGGACCATTGGGGGTAGAGCTGAAAAACAATATTAAGCAGGCTTGGTGGAAGCGTTTTGTCCAAGAATGTAAATATAACGTGGGTCTGGATGCTTCCATCCTAATGAATAGCAAGGTTTGGGAAGCAAGCGGGCATGTAGGCGGGTTTTCTGACCCCCTAATGGACTGTAAAGACTGTAAAGAGCGTTTCCGTGCCGATAAAATTATTGATGACTATATGGAAGCTAACAACATGGGCGGAACCGCTGATGGCAAGTCTAAAGAAGAACTAAAAGCCTTTGTTGACGAGCATAAGCTGCCCTGCCCCTCTTGCGGCGCACATAATTTTACTGATATTCGGGAGTTTGAGCTGATGTTTAAAACCCATGCAGGGGTTGTGGCAGACAGCACCAGCGTTGTGTACCTTCGCCCTGAAACTGCCCAAGGCATTTTTGTAAACTTCAAAAATGTAGCGCGGACAACCCGCAAAAAAATCCCCTTTGGCATTGCTCAGACTGGTAAGGCTTTCCGCAACGAAATTACCCCTCAGGGGCTGACCTTCCGCACCCGCGAATTTGAACAAATGGAGCTTGAATTTTTCTGCAAGCCAGGAACAGATGACGAATGGTTTGAGTTTTGGTTGGAATATTGCAAAAAATTTCTATTAGATTTGGGCATGAAGCCTGAAAACATGAAGTTTGCAGAGCATAGCCCAGAACAGCTTTCCCATTATAGCAAAAACACAACAGACATCGAGTTTTTGTTCCCCTTTGGTTGGGGAGAGCTTTGGGGCATTGCCAACCGCACAGATTTTGACCTAAAAGCCCACCAGGAACACAGCGGGCAGGACATGACCTACAGCGAGCCAGAAAAAGGGGATAAATATATCCCATATGTGATTGAGCCATCCCTTGGGGCAGACCGTTTGGCTTTGGCTCTCCTTTGCGAAGCTTATGACGAGGAAGAAATTGCAGAAGGGGATGTTCGCACAGTTTTGCGTTTTCACCCTGCTGTTGCCCCTGTGAAAGTGGCTGTTTTGCCTTTGTCTAAAAAACTCGGGGAAAAGGCAAGCGAAATTTACGCAGATTTGTGCAAACATTTCACCTGTGAATATGACGACACAGGCAGCATCGGCAAACGCTACCGCCGTTTTGATGAAATTGGCACGCCATTCTGTGTGACAGTGGACTTTGAAACTGTCGGTGACGAGGAAAAGCCCGCTGACCATGCTGTAACAATCCGCTTCCGCGACAGCATGGAACAGGAGCGAGTGCCAATTGCCGACCTCCAAAAATTCATCACAGACCGCATAGCTTTATAATGCCAATTATGAAAATATTTAGGTTGCAATTAATCATAATGACCTTGCTCGCCTTTGGTCTTGCATCCTGTGATGACCCCGAAATCACCACCCCCAACCTTTATATAACCCACCAAAATCAAGCCATTACCGCAATTCAAGGGGTTACAAATTGGTGGCAGGGTAACAGCGGCGTGTCTTTTGACTCTCCCCACTCGCTCCAGCTAAGTGAGGAAGATTTGGGTGGTGCAACCCTGTTTTTGGAAGGCATGTGCAGTGAAATTAGCCTGAGATTTAGTAGGCAACCCAGTTATATCCAGGTGTTGCGGTGGAACGTGGACGACTTAGGCAATACAGATACACCGCCAGAAGCTTTCGCTGTACAATCAGGCATTATCACGGTAGCCGATAGCCATTATGGCTGGATTTGGCAAGTTAATGCCATTTGGGAGCAGGGCGACTCTAACTACACTTTCCGCACAATACGCTATTAAGGTGACGATATGGCAAGACCAATGGTCTGGATTTTCATATTTCTAGCAGGGGGCATTTTGTTTGGTCGGTTTTTCGCTGACCTTGGCATTTTGCCCCTTTTTGTGGTGTTTGCGGTTCTTTTGTCGGGAGGTATGTTTTGGGTTTACCGCCGCAAAATCGCATTTGCCTTGCCTGCCTTTGCCCTGCTTGGGTTTATGCTGATTGGCAACACCCTATCCCCAACAAGCTACACAATGGAACAAACCGCCGCAAGAGAGGGCTTTGTACGCATTGAAGGGGTTGTTCAAGATGTGTCAACCACCCTTGCAGGGCGTTACCGCGTGTCTGTGCAAACGGACTGGTTTTCTGCCGCCCCCGCCCATGAGGTGCATTATGCCGCCGTTGGTGTTCAAGCTGTTTTGCCTGAAGGGGCCCAGGCTGTATTGGGTCAGCGGGTGGTGCTAACGGGCTATTTGTCCACCCTTGACACAGCCCGCAACCCAGGGGGCTTTAACGAATGGCAATTTCTACGCTCTCGCGGCATTGAATACCGCCTGTTTGTGGAGGATGCCGCAACTTATGAAGTGTCCATGACCTTAGCAATGCACATCCGCAACTTTGGCTTGCGCCTGTCTGCTGTGTTCCATGAGGTTTTGCCCGAAAACCAAGCGGGTATAATGTCTGCTATGGTGGTTGGGGACAGAAGCGGGCTGGATAGGGGTGTTCGCGACCTTTACAGCTCTGTGGGCATGTTCCACATTTTGGTTGTGTCGGGTCTGCATGTTAATATTTTGTCGCTGATATTTGGTAAAGGGCTTGAGAAAGTGGGGGTTAAATCCAGGGCAAAGCGGGGCTTGGCAACCATTGGTTTTATTGTGGCTTTTGCCATTTTAACAGGGGCAGGGGTGGCAACCATCCGAGCCGCTATCATGGGCATTTTGCTAATCCTTACAAGTATTGCGGGCTTTGAAAACGACACACCAACAAGCCTAAGCATTGCCGCCATTGCCTTGCTAATTCATCAGCCCCTGTTTTTGTTTGATTTGGGCTTTATTTACAGCTTTACCATGGTGCTTGCCTTGGTGGTGCTGACCCCGCCTATGGAAAAATTGCTATACGTCATCAAAAACAAGCAGGTTCGCCGTTTTATCGCTTTTAATGCCGCCGCAACCACTGTTTACACCCTTATCAACTCCCATTTTTTCTTTGAATTTTCGCCATATTCCCTCCTGGCTAATTTGCTAATAATGCCCACAGTTGCCGTTACCATGGGTTTTGGATTACTAACCGCAATCGTCGGCTTGTTCAGCACCTTCTTAGCGCAAATTTTCGCCTTTCCCATTTGGATACTACTTAGCCTGTATCAAGCCCTTATGGAAGCTCTTTTGCACCTGCCCTTTGCCGTGGTGCTAACAGGCAGACCCCACCCCATAACCCTAACAGCCCTAACCGCCGCCCTAATGGCGTTCACACACATTGCAAACAAAGGCAAGAACATAGCCAAAAGAATAACCGCGGTTTCGGCAATGGTCTTTTTGGTTATGTTTACGGTTTTTGCGGCTCAAAGCCTTAGCCCCCAGATAAATGTCACTTTTTTAGATGTGGGTCAGGGCAAATCCACCGTAATATCCAGAAATGGTCAAGGTATTATAATTGACGGCGGAGGGGTTTTCGGGCGGGAAGCAGGCAACAATGTAGGCACATTTACGCTAATTCCATATTTAAATTACCGCGGTGTAAACCGTGCCACGGCAATTGTCACCCACAACAGCCGCGACCACATAATGGGGGTTATTGAAGCTACCCAAGCAGGTCGGGTTGACCACATTATAATGGCAACAGCAAACAGCGAACCAGGCCGCCCACTATATGACCTGTTATTATACCAAGCCAACGCCACAGGCACACGGATTACTTACGTATCCGCAGGGGATAAAATAGATTTCCACGGCATGAGCCTTTACATAATTTTTCCATACAGCCAGCGTATGTTTGCCCATGAAAACAACGCATCAATTGTGATTAGGGCGGTTTATGGCAACCACACCATCATCCTCCCTGCCGACATTGAAAGGGAGGCAGAAGCCCACCTGGCAGCAAACCGCAATCTGTCAGCGCAAGTTTTGCAAATTGCCCACCAAGGCAGCCGAACCTCTACAACGGAAGAATTTTTGATGAACGTAAACCCCCAAATAGCAATAATTTCTGCAGGTCGTAACAATATGTATGGGCATCCTCACAGGGAAGTTACAAACCGCCTTGACCAGCATAATATCCCCTATTTTAGCACGGCAACACATGGCGCAATCCTCATCCGCACCAATGGCACAAGAATGACCGTAAACACCATGCTGACCCCTTACCACAATTAAATTTGACAAAACAGGTGAATATAGGGTATAATTGTATAGAGGTGATATTTATGAATAGAAAATTTTTTACATTAGGAATAGCCCTTCTGTGTTTTGGTATATTTGCGGCTTGCGGCAACGCTAATGCGGGGGAGGTTTTGCCCCCTGCCCCTTATGTAATTGGGTTGGCTTCGCCCCCTGCTGACCAAGACCAGGGAGGTTCTAGGCTGCTGCCGCCAGAGCCATTGCCGCCAGAAGAGCGCAATCCAGACCTTCTACCAATCGGTGTCACCCATGCCAGCTTTGATGACGTTGGGCAGATTCTTCATTTTTTCGGGGGCGGCATTAATTTTTCTTTGGTTGGCAGTCAAGAATTAAATAATATTGACACGTTAAGGGAGTTTTATGCCGTATTCCTCAATTGCGGCTCTAGTGACATGAACAGCCGCGTCCTTAGGGAATTTGTTTACGGCGGCGGAATTGTTTATGCCTCTGACTTGGTGTCAAGCGCCTTAACCGAAGCCTTTCCCCAGGCGTTTAGCACAAGCTCGGTTTCTGCCTCTCAAACTGTTCGCAGGGCGGAAATTGTCCATGAAAGCTTGGCAGCTCATATGAGGACAGAAAATCTGGATGTGGTTTTTAACATGGGCGGCTGGGACCTTGCCACCTATTTAAACCAAGATGCCACTGTTTATATAAGGGGCTATGTGCCTGGTTACGGTGTTTCGCCCTTGGCATTTTCCTTTCAATATGGGGAAGGCACGGTGTTTTTCACCAGCTTTCACAACAATGCCCAAGCAACCTCAGATATGGTAAATTTTGTGGAATATCTTGTGTTCCGCATAAAATTTATTGAGGCTGACAGGGAAATGGAGCGTCGGGCAACGGAGCTTGGTTTCGCCCATCAAGGGCAAATGTTTGGCTTTTTTGGTGACAGCATGACCATGGCAATGCAAATGGAGCGGGAAGAAATGGCTGTAACCTCTGCTTTTGACGGTTCTAATATGGTAATTGCAGGTGAGGCGGCAAGCGAGCCTTGGACAGCCCCCATAAACAGGGCTTTCCCCTTTACATTTGAGCAGGGTCAGGACTTTATGGTTTCTGTAGATGCGGCGGGAGGTTTTCGCCTACGCATAACCCAGCCAGACGGCAAATACACCTACACCACCGAAAACATGCTGATTGTGGAAAATGTGGCAGCTGGGCAATGGAGCTTCCAAGTTTTTCCCGATGATGAGAACGACACACGAGCCTTTGCAATTGGAATTGCAACTAGATAAGGAGATTTGATTATGAAAAAATACGCATTAATTAGCGTTTCTGATAAAACTGGAGTTGTAGATTTTGCCCGTGGTCTTAATGGGCATGGATTTACGGTTATATCTACTGGAAACACCTTTAACAGCCTTAAAGAAGCAGGGGTGGACGCGGTGGAAGCCAGCGAAATAACAGGCTTTCCCGAATGTTTAGATGGGCGGCTTAAAACCCTGCACCCCCACATCCATGGAGGAATTTTAGCAAGGAGAGATTTGCCCCATCACATGGATTTTATTGGAGAAGCAGGCATAAACACCATAGATTTGGTTTGTGTAAATTTGTACCCTTTCAAAGATACCATAGAGCGCACAGACGATTTAGGGCAAATTATTGAAAATATTGACATTGGCGGGCCTGCCATGTTACGGTCAGCCGCCAAAAATTATGACAGCGTTTGTGTGGTGGTTGATGTTGCCGATTATGACGCGGTTTTAAACCAGCTTGCAGAGGGGGAAATAAGCCGCGATTTTCGCTTTAAAATGTCCGCCAAGGCTTTTGCCCACACAGCGGCATACGACGCCCTTATCGCTAAATATTTAGGGTGGCTCACTGGCGGCGAACCATTCCCCCAAACACTGACATTAACCTACGAAAAGGTGCAGGATTTGCGCTATGGCGAAAACCCCCACCAAAAGGCGGCATTTTACCGCGAAGTTAAGGCGTTGCCCGTGGATTTGGTAAACGCCAAGCAAATCCACGGCAAAGAATTGTCCTTTAACAATATTAACGACGCTCATGGCGCTCTTGAACTGTTGCGGGAGTTTGACAAGCCTTGTGTTGTAGCGGTTAAACACGCAACCCCTTGCGGCGTAGGCATTGCAAATAATTTAACAGAAGCCTGGCACAAAGCCCATGATGCCGACCCCACCTCCATTTTCGGGGGCATTGTAGCCGCAAACCGCGAAATTGATGACAGCGTGGCAACAGAAATCAACAAAATTTTTGTTGAAATTGTCATAGCTCCTTCATATACACCCGAAGCTTTGGAGATACTTCAGCAAAAGAAGAATATTCGCTTACTTGCGCTAGACACTGCAAAATCTTATGGCTCTCTTGACCTTAAAAAGGTCAGCGGTGGGCTGTTAATCCAAGATGAGGACGATTTGCTGGATTTTGAGCCGAATTTTATGACAGAAAAGCACCCAACCCAAGGGGAAATGGAGGATTTAAAATTTGCCTGGGCTTTAAGCAAACATGTGAAATCTAACGGCATTGCCATAGCTAAAAACGGGCAAAGCCTAGGGCTTGCGGGAGGGCAAGTTAACCGCATTTGGGCAACAACAGGCGCAATTGACCACGCCATAGAATTTTTTGGCGAAGATGCGCTAAAAGGCGCAGTGCTTGCTTCTGACGGCTTTTTCCCCTTTGATGATTGTGTTAAAATTGCCGCAAAATATGGCATTTCGGCAATTGTGCAGCCTGGAGGTTCGCAAAATGATGATGCAAGCATAAAAGCCTGTAATGATGCAGGAATTGCCATGGTCTTTACTGGTATGCGGCATTTTAGGCATTAAACTCAATTGACTAACGGAGGTGGTTGCGTGCCAGAATTTGTAAATTGTAAGCACTGCAAAAAGCTTTTTGCCAAATTCACCCATTCATCTTACTGCGAAAACTGCGCAGAAGCGGCAGAAGCCGTCTTTCGCAAGGTGCGCGATTTCCTCTACGCCCACCCAAATTCTGACGCTCTAACCGTGTCTAGAGCTACAGGAGTTTCCCCAGACAAAATTTTTGAATATGTGCGGGAAGGCCGGGTTGCAGTTGTGCCACAATCGGAATTAAACTTAAAGGAAAGAGGGGGAGATGATTGATGACAAAACAATTGACACCCGAAGAGTTTGCGGCTAATATCTACGAATATTTAGGCAAAGGCGAAATAGAGCATTTAGAAGTCGTTAAAGATAATGTGACCACAACCGTGACCTTCATGCCAGGAAAAATAGTGGACCGTGTTCAGGTTTTTCAAGATATAGTAGGCCCCATTGATTTGCCCGCAAATTTTGACGCAGAAAAATTCATTCAGGAAGAACGGTGGAGAGATTATGAAAATCTTAATTGACACCAATATAATTCTGGATGCTTTGCTTGCCGAACGTGCCTACCGCAACGGTATGGATTATATAATAACCCGCAATATTGCAGATTTTTCCAAATCTCCAGTCCAGGCTTTAACGCCAACCCAATTTCTAAAAACTAGAGTGTGTTAACACAAAGGATGATTTTATGTTTGATGTAGCCCTTGTAGGAAGCGGCGGCATGATGCCCCTGCCCCATAGGCATTTAACCTCCCTTCTTCTGCGGTATGAAGGGCGTTTGGTTTTAATTGACTGCGGCGAGGGCAACCAGGTCAGCGTCAAGCAAATCGGATGGGGTTACAAAACCATAGACTGCATTTGCCTAACCCATTTTCATGCGGACCATGTGGCTGGTCTGCCTGGGCTTTTGCTATCCATCGCACATGCAGGGCGGGACGAACCCATAACCATTATAGGGCCTGTTGGGGTCGCCCATGTGGTTAGAAGCCTGTGTGTCATAGCTCCAGACTTGCCCTTTGCCATTAAATTTGTAGAGCTGCCAAAAGAAGGGCTGCGGGATTTTAAGATACCCCTAACCAGCTTTACCCTGTCTGCCGTGCCTGCCCTTCACAATTGCCCCTGCTTCGCCTATCGGGTGGACATCCACCGAAAAGGGCGGTTTGATGCAGACAAGGCAAAGGAACTTAACATCCCCTTGCAGTTTTGGAACAAACTGCAAAAAGGGAAAATCATGGAACACGAGGGTCGCACCCTAACCCCAAATATGGTAATGGGGGAGGACCGCAAAGGGCTTAGCGTGTCCTACATAACCGACAGCCGCCCGCCTAAATGGCTTCCAGACTTTATAAGGGGCAGCGACCTATTTGTTTGCGAAGGTCACTATGGTGATGAAGAGCTGTTGGCAAAGGCAAAAAGCCACCGCCACATGATTTTTTCTGAAGCCGCAATGCTGGCGCGGGCTGGTGAGGTGGAAAAAATGTGGCTGACACACTTTTCCCCCGCCATGCAAAACCCCAAAGACTACCTAAAAAATGCCCGCAAAATCTTCCCTAAAAGCTATGTTGGATATGACAGGCTAACAGAAACCTTTGGTTTTGAAGAAGATTAAGTTCATAAAAACAGCCCCCTTTAGCATCGGGGGCTGTTAGTTTGGTCGTTTATTTTGTTAGACACATAAATTTAGAGTTATAGTTAGATATGCTACCTATGCGAAAACGAAACTTGTCCGATAAGGGGCAAGAACCTATTTCGGAAAGCTCGCGTAATTCCACTAGCAACTTCACTATCTCCTTGATGTCGGTTTATTTCATGGTTGTAAAGAGAGGCGTTGGTGTGGTTCAGTTGTATTAACAAAAATTGCTCAGATGCCTGTCGTACTATCTCGTGCATTACAGTACCTAGGTTCGCACTGTCTAACCTAGAAAGGAGTTGTTCCGCATGAGCTAAAGCCTTGTTCATATTGTTGTTGGCGGCTTCGTTATCTAGTCTTGTTGCAACTATGTCCCGCGCATTCCATACCCCGTGAAATGCACCACCAAAAGACTCCTGCAATTTACCAGCTATAGCCCCGACCGCTGCGCGTTCCAACAAATCTCTTTCGATAACCCTGCGTTCATCAGAAATATCAGGATTATTATCAATGAGATACAACTGCTCCTCGATGAAGTTTATCATTTCGTCTAAGTTAAAATCACTCAGTCTGAGGCGGTGTGCAATATCGTCAGAACTTCTCGATTCTGGAGCATTTCCTGTGCGATACAATAAACTTGAAAGGAACGTTCGCGGGCAAACGTTGGCTCTATCGCCATTTAAAGCAGCATGCTCTATTTTCTCGTCAATCTCCCTTAGGGTGGTAACCCATCCAGCAGACCGCATTGCAGCATTACTTTCTTCGATTGTCATTGGTTTTTCAACCCGCAACTTACCCTCGTCTATTATGGATTCGTTAGAATTTGCGAAACCGCCCGTGATTGACCTACTCCTATTCTCGGAAACACCCCTATTCCTAGTGACCCCTGTTTCGACCACATTTGATATATTTATTTGTAAGGGGTTTGTTGCTAGTGATGGGTTTACTTTCATGTTGGTTTCCTCCGAAACTTAGACATATTCATCAAATCTTGGAGCCTTGGGTTCGTTTATGCGGTCGTGCTGGTGGGATAGCAAGTCCACGATGTTTTCGATTTCGTTTGAAAGCTCCTCTAACATGGCAGATATTCTAGTCACTTCTCCAATGACAATACTACCCTGAAAGTCGAAGTTGAAGGGTTGCAAATCTTGAAAAAACCCCTCTAATTTCAGCTTGATTTCATCAGAAAAATCTGCATCGCGGATGGATTTTAAGTCATGTATAATTTTTCCGGTTGTATATCTGATATTATTCGTTCTACCTTCAACGAAATCTTGAGTAACATATCCTTCTTCGTAGGCGATTTGATAAAACCTTTCCCAAAACATAATGGTATCTAAGTGTATCCTGATTTGTTCCTCGGGTGTTTTGACTAGCTCATCATCATGGTATTCGCAATAATACTCTTCGCACTCCTTTGAAGGTATAAATTGCACAGCTGGTTCTTCAAAGCCCACACCCGTTGTATGTTGAGGTGTGGTCAGGGTTCTCTGTCTTGGATTAGAGCTAAGCCTTTGGTCGAACACTTGAATACTAGCCATACCTCGAATACGACTCCATTCCGCAGCACTAATATGCACATTCATGGTTGTAAACACACTCCTTTGCTTGGTTAGTATATGTGTATAAACATAGAAATCACTAACCAAAACCTCTATTACATTGCTATATAAATTGACACTAATCGGAATTATGTTAGGTAATTATACACAAATTTACATAAACCCCATAACCACGTCATCACCCGCTTGACTTGGGCATCACTACCCATCGTAGGGGCGCATATTATGCGCCCACTGTTGGACAAACGTACTCTGCATTAGCATTACTTTATCGGACAACGGGCGCATAATATGCGCCCCTACGGGGTGTTGTGTAAAGTTATATATAGTTACCTTATGTTAATTATACCGCCAAATCACGGGCTTGTCAAGACTATTTTGGCGAAAATTATTGACGGGGTTTGGGTCTGGGTGTATAATATTTATAAAAGATTGTGTAGCAATGGGAGGAATAGTTATGTTAAGGTCACTTATGAAAGGTGTTGGCATGGGGGCTGGCATGAGCGTTGGTCAGCAGGTTGTTGGCTCTGTAATGTCAAGTTTTCAAAACCGAAATAACAATAATCAGCAGCAACAGGCACGTGGGCAGCAGATGCAGCCCCTTGCGGCAGAAAGGGATATTCAATGTACGGGATGTGGTGAGATAAACACGGGGGACAGCAAATTTTGCGGGGCTTGCGGGTTTTCACTTATGTCCAGAATTGCCCTGTCCTCTGGTACAAAGTGCCTTTGCGGCTTTTTGAATTGTACGGGGCAAAACTTCTGCTCCGAATGTGGCAAGAAGCTGGAACATTCTGTTCGGGTTGTTGCTTGCAACTGCGGGGCGCAAGTTGAAGCAGGGAAAAGGTTTTGCCCAGATTGCGGAAATAATATGGGCATTTAATACATTCACAAAAGGGCATGGGCAGCCATATGATGAGGTAAAACATCAGGAGGTTCGCCATGTCCTTTTTTCGTTCGCGGGCGCAGGTTTGCACATGCCCACAATGCAGGCAGGCTCAACAAAATAGGAGTTATTCAGCCCCTGCCCAGTGGCAGCAACAGGCTGGTAGGCAACAAATGCCGCAGATGCCGCAAGTAACCCCTAGACAGATGCCAATGCAACAAGCCCAAGCCCACCCCCAGCATCAACAGCAAGCCCAAACCCAAGCTCCATATAGCGACCCATCAGTCCGCTTTGAGCCTATTCCCCAAGGGTTGCTGCCCCCAGGCATGGCAGCCCCAGCCCCTGCCCCGCCCCAGCCAAGCCAAGCTCCACCCCAAACCAATACAGATAATTTAAAAACTTTTATCCAGGGGGAGGTTAATAGCCTAGCCTTTTACCAAAAATTGTCAGAGGTCAGCGAGGCACACAAAGGGCGTATTTTGGAGCTTATAGACCATAAAAAGAAGGCAAACCCCGACCTTGTTCAGTTACAGGCAACCGAAGAAACCAAAGTTGATGACGTGACGGACTTTGCCAGCGGCATATCCTTTGCCCTATTGCAAGAAAGCCGCCAATTGCGGGAGCTTGCAGGGCATGGGCAAGAAAAAACAGGCACTGCCATCGCCAATAAAATAGCGGACATAGCCCATTTAATGTCTATTATTTCGGATTAAGAACCAGCGGTCAATAAGCTGATGCACGGCTTTACGTACTGCTTTCACGCCATTTCTGCGAAGCCAAATCCTTGCATACCTATGGGTATGCGGCGGCTTCACCTTCTTGAAATGCCATAAAATCAGCACGCAAATCCGCACATCCCATTATTGACCGCTGGTTCTAACATTCACATTAATAAACCGCAGGATTGACGGTGATGTCACGTCAATGGTCATTTGGGCATCTGCCCGCTCCCTTGTGTCTGGCATGACGATTTTGGCAGGCACAACCTCGCCCCGCAGTAAGGACGCAACATCCGCAGGTTTTAACACATATTCATAGCGGGCGGTTTCGTTTTTCCAAATGGTGAACTTGCACCCCTCCCGCCATTTGGCGCAGTAGAAGCTTTTGCTGTTTTCCAGCACATCCCCTCCGCATTTTAGGCACTTGCCTAAAGCCCCTGTTTTTTTGGCAGATTTTTTGCCACCTCGCTCTTCTGCGGGGAAAGCCACGCTATTACGGGCGTTTCTAGCATCTTCCACAAGATACCGCACAAACTTTTCAATGCTGCCCATGAAGCGGTTAGGTTGCATATTGCCTTGGTTTATGCTGTTTAAGCCCTTTTCCCAACGCCCTGTGGTTTCCGCTGATGTAATTTCTGTTGGCAAAATTTGGATTAGCAGCTTTGCCTTGTCTGTTGGAGCAAGAGCCTTGCCCTTTCGGACTATATACCCTACAGTTATCAGCCTTTCGATGGTGGCGGCTCGGGTGGCGGCTGTGCCAAGACCGCTTCCTTTCATTGCCTGGGCAATCTCATCATCTTCTACAAGCCTACCAGCATTTTCCATTGCAGATAGCAAGGTGGCTTCGGTATATGGCTTTGGAGGTTGGGTTTTCTTGGCTTTCACAGTGGTTTTATCGACTTGGGCATCCTCACCCTCGGCAATTGTTGGCAAAAGGTCAGCTTTGTCGGGTTTTTCGTTGCCGTATAGGCATTTCCAGCCTAAGTCAACCACCACCGCACCTTTAGAATAAAAGGTTTCAAAGGTGGCTTCCGTCACCACTTCCGTCACATTTTGAAGATGGGCAGGGTGGAACACCGCAAGAAAACGGCGGGCAATAAGGTCATAAATTTTTGCCTCATCTGTTGTTAGCGCGCCTGCTCCTTTTCCTGTGGGGATTATGGCGTGGTGGTCCGTGACCTTGCTTGCGTCCACAATCCGCTTTGTTATAGGCAGTTTTGGAAGTGACTGGATATATTTACCATACTCACCATATTCAGCTGAATTTGCCAACATGGCGATAACAGGGGGCAGCTTAATATCAGGGCTTAGATGGCGGCTGTCTGTCCGCGGATATGTTATCAGCTTGCGCTTTTCATATAAATCTTGTGCAACGCTTAGGGTTTTTGAAGCAGAGAAGCCAAAACGCCTGTTGGCTTCCTGTTGCAAATCCCCTAAATCGTGCAAAAGTGGCGGCGGGGTGCGGACAGTGTTGGCTGTAACAGATTGAACCCGCCCCTTCTGCCCCTTGACTTTCGCGGCTATTTCGCTGGCTTTGTCCTTAGTGTCCAGCCTACCCTCTTTATTTGCTTCGCTAAACCATTTCCCAAGGTATTGACCATCTGCCACGGTAAAATCTGCATAAATCTCCCAATAATCTTTAGGAACAAAGCCGTCAATTTCTGCCTGACGGCTAACAATCATAGCCAGGGTAGGGGTTTGCACCCGCCCAATGGACAAATTGCTGTTATTAGCAATAGAATAGGCACGGCTGGCGTTTATCCCCACTAGCCAATCTGAATGGCTGCGGCATAGGGCAGATTGATAAAGATTATCAAAATCTGCCAAGGGGCGCAAATTGGCAAAGCCTTCACGTATTGCTTCGTCAGTCATAGAGGAAATCCATAGCCGCATAACAGGCTTGCCACAGCCTGCGTGGTTGTAAATATAACGGAAAATAAGCTCCCCTTCCCGCCCGCTGTCCGTGGCGCAAATGATAGAGCTAACATCTTTATCTTTCATTAAGCGAGTCAGCACCCTTAGCTGGCTTGCGGTTTTTTTAATGGGTTTTGTGCGAATTTGGGCAGGCAAAATGGGCAAACTTGCTGCAGTCCACCGCTTTAGGGCAGGGTCATAATCTTCTGGCTCACATAATGTCACCAAATGCCCTATCGCCCAGGAAATAATATAATTCTGCCCGAAAATAAAGCCATCCCCTTTAGAGGTAGCTTTCAAAACCCGCCCAATATCCCGCCCAACAGAGGGCTTTTCAGCAATTATTAAAGTTTTAGACATGGTTTTATTTTATCAGATTTACCAAAAACCGTCAACCCCTTGCCTTCAAGCCGATTTTATGGTATACTCGGCTTAATAACATTTAGGGGGTCATCATTATGTATAATCGCAGAAAGTCACGTGTTGTTCGGGTTGGTGGCGTGCCAATCGGGGGGGATTACCCCGTTACAATTCAATCTATGACTAATACAAAAACAGCAGATGTGGACGCAACCGTGGCTCAAATCAAAGCTTTAGCAGAAGCAGGCTGTGAGATTGTGCGGGTGACGGTAAACGACAAAGCCGCCGCCGAAGGCTTCAAGGAAATACGCCGTAAAATTGACGGCTTGCCCTTGGTTGCCGACATTCATTTTGATTATAATATGGCACTTGCCGCAATTGAAGCAGGTGCAGACAAAATCCGCATAAACCCTGGAAATATTGGCAGTTTGGACAGGGTGAAGGCTGTGGCAGATGCTTGCCGCAAAAGGGGCATCCCAATTCGTGTTGGTGTAAATTCTGGTTCTTTAGAGCAAGATTTGATTGACAAATTTAACGGCGTATCAGCAGAAGGCCTTGCAGAATCTGCCCTGCGAAACGTCCGTATTCTTGAGGATATGGACTTTGACAATATCATCATATCCATGAAAGCCAGCAACATCCCCATGACCTTAAAAGCCCACCAAATCCTTGCCCCCCAGGTGGATTATCCCTTACATATCGGCATTACAGAGGCTGGCACGCTATATTCTGGCACAATAAAATCCACCGCGGGATTGTCTGCCCTTCTTACCCAGGGCATGGGCGACACTTTGCGGGTTTCCCTTACCGCCGACCCTGTAGAAGAAATACGCGCCGCAAAAGAAATGCTACAATCCCTGCGGCTGCGCAGTTTTGGGCCTGAAATCATCTCCTGCCCCACCTGTGGGCGCACAGAAGTTGACCTTATCCCCCTGGCGGAGCAAGTTCAGCGCAGAATTGCCCACATCACAGCCCCCATCAGCATCGCTATTATGGGCTGTGTGGTAAATGGCCCTGGGGAAGCCAAAGAAGCCGACATAGGCATCGCCTGCGGGCGCGACAGCGGCATTTTGTTTAAAAAAGGGGAGATTGTGCGCAAAATTGCCGAGGAAAATATGGCTGACGTTCTCATTGAAGAAATTGAAAAGATGTTGGAGGGATAAAATGGAGCTGTTTACTGAAAGGCATGGTATGAGGTCACCAATTAACAGAACATCCACAATAACACCTGACATGTTCGGGATATTACTTGAATGTTGCAGCAAGTATTACAAGAACCTTTCTCACCAGTTCCCTGATTGGTGTTCAGACTATCCCGACAACGAAGTTTGTTGTGGACTTGATGAAGATAGCTTTAACAGAAAAATGAAATTCATAATTCCTCGGCTATACGAGGACGGCTATAATTGGATGCGAACTCCCAACGAATATTCCAACTACGACCAATATAGCTTATTAGATTTAATTGAATATATCGCCAAAAACGGCGAGGACTTTGAGGAGATGAATTGGCACAGCTTTCATAGGCATTATCACATCAGGCACCTCGGAACAGATAACTTCTTTATTGAATTCCAAAAAGAGATTAATGGTATATTCGATTTAGTTGGGCTTTTATTTGTGCTGACGGATGACAAAAATGTAGAGAGGGTCGTTTATAACGCCATTTTAACGCCATCTGTTGTAAATATGGTTAATGATTTTCAAGAAGAAGGGATTAGGGAATTGCTTAAAGATGCGTTTCATCATTACAAGCAACCCCACCCGTCTAGCAGAAAAACCGCTTGCGAGAAAATTTGGGATGCATTTGAATATATCAAAACATATCATGCAGACCGTAAGCGAAAATCTTCAGAAACAGAAGTTATAAAGACAATTGGTGACAAAAGGCAAGAATTTATCGAACTTTTTGACAAAGAGTTTAAGACATTGTGGGCTATTGGGAATAGATTTGATATACGACATAAAGGAACTGATGTTACGCAAATTACAAACCCCCTTCATCACGAATATTTCTTCAATCGTTGCTTGTCGTTAATTTTGTTGGTTATAAGCACCTTGGGAGAAGAAAGCCCATGACAATATACCCAAACCCAAACTGCAAAAAAATCCGTGGCAGTCACATTTTGATAATCTCTTGTGCTATGTGCAAGGGTTTTATTGCCCGTTATCAAAAGGTTGGGGAAAGCGGGTTGGTTAAAATGTACAATGACCGAATTATAGAAGGGTCGGTTGATTTTTCTCAGCATCATGGGGCGGTGTTTTGCCCAAATTGCGGGGAGAGAATCGCCACGCGATATATAACCAAAATGGATAAAAAAGAAGCCTACCGCCTTGTGCCGTCGGCGTTTAACAAGAAAAAGGTTACAAAGAAAGGGTCTTAAAATGAGTGAATTAAGAGTCGCCTTGGTGTCTTTGGGTTGTGATAAAAATACCGTGGACAGCGAGGTTATGCTTGGGCTTTTGGCTAGTCAAGGGTTTGTGTTGACGGCTGACGCTAGTCAAGCAGAGGTTATCATCATCAACACTTGCGGTTTTTTGCAAGATGCAGTTGATGAAAGTTATCAAGAAATCCAGTCGGCAATTGGTCAAAAAGAAACAGGATGCTGCCGTGCTGTAATTGTGACGGGCTGCGCCGCTGTGCGCTATCGTGAGGACATTTTGGCAGTGGACGGCGTGGATGCCGTAATGGGCGTTAACGAATACGCAAACCTTATACCTGTTGTACAAAAGGCGTTGGGGGTTGCCGCCGCCATACAACCGCTAACAACGGATTTGGAGCTTTTGCGCATACCTTCCACCCCCAAACATTACGCATATTTGCGCATTGCAGAAGGTTGCGACAAAAATTGCACATACTGCACAATCCCCGCCATTCGCGGGAGCTATACCAGCCGCCACCTTGAAAGCTTGCTGGAAGAAGCCAAACGATTGGCAGATTTAGGGGTGCGCGAGCTTGTTTTGGTCGCCCAAGACACAACCCTGTATGGAACAGACATCTATGAAGGGCAAAAACTCCATGTTTTGCTTGATAAACTATCTAAAATCGAAGGCATACATTGGCTTCGCCTGCTATATTGCTACCCAGAACATATCTATGATGACCTATTGGCAGAAATGGCGCAAAACCCCAAAATTTTACCATATATTGACTTGCCAATCCAACACTGCTCCGATAAAATTTTGAAGCTAATGGGGCGCAGAAGCACTGAGCAAAGCCTACGGGACACCATTGCCCATATACGCAAGTCTGTTCCCAATGTGGTTTTGCGAACAACTCTAATCACAGGATTTCCAGGGGAAACCAAGGCAGATTTTGCAGCCATGTGCAAATTTGTGGAGGATATGGAATTTGATTGGCTTGGCGTTTTCCCATATTCCAGAGAAGAAGGCACCCCCGCAGACAACCTGCCAGACCATTTAGAAGAAAAAACCAAATTGGCTCGCTATGACCGCCTAATGAAAATCCAACAGGGCGCAACCGCCAACCAACTAGCAAAAAGAGATGGCCGCACTTACGAAGTCGTCGTCGAAGGCGCGGAAGAAAACGGCATATATTTCGGCCGCTCCTTTGGCGAAGCCCCCGACATCGACGGCATGGTTTTCATCTCCAGCCACCGCCACCTGCAACTTGGCGAATTTGTCCAAGTGCGCATAACCGAAACTTTCCAATATGAAGTTGTCGGGGAAGTCGTTACACAAACCCCGTAATCCCGCACTTGATGCAGGGTGATTGGTCGCAGCGGGTTTCGGGCATTAAAATTGCTTAACCCCCGATTTTTGTGTTGACAAAAATAGCGGGTTGACTTATAATTGATTTACAAAGGCAAAAAGGACACGCAAGTCGTCTACTCAGCAAAAGTTTCGCGACCTGCGTGTCCCGTACGGCCTTTATAAGCCTAGTGACAATTTTACCTCACTTAGGCTTATTAGTCAACTATATTTTTAGAGCCGAAGGAGGTTATTTTTGTGAGAAAAATTCTCAAACGCATGATGAGTTTGGTACTCATTATCTCATTATCAACTATCTATATTACCCCGATTTCTGGTCAGGTTGTAAACGACAATGGTCGATTTCTAATCAATGGGAATGTATATGACATACAATCCATCATTAATTCTACCAACACCAGATTTGTTTTTATTGAACTCGATGGCATGTCCTACGCAGTCACAAACACTCACACGGGTACGACACATCTGTATGATGTTTTTCAATCTAGGATTTTGCTAGTAAACACATCCACTGACGGTAGCATCTTGGCAAGCTCCGTAAACGCTTCGGGATATTTCCAAGGACTGGGCAATCTGGTTATGTATTTTAACACTATTGAAGAAACACGAAACGCCTTCAACGCTATTTCAAACCTAGGCATGCTTGGCGGAATTTATGAAATTGCCTATTACATTCATGTTCCTTCATATGTGCCAGTTGGTGAGGAAGTGACGTTTTTAAGTTATTCGTGGCCAGAGGGCGTTTCCAAAGCTATATACGGAGGATTCTTTGGGGGGTGGGAAATTACTTATTATCCTCCAATGCAACCCACGCTTGCTTGGTTGATACCTGTTGGAAAATGGCTTGGTAAGACAATAGCCACAGCAATAGTGTCAACTATCACTAGCGAAGTTACAAGGGACATTTATAATAATGTTGTTAGAGGTCAGACAAATACTGGTTCGTCAGTGCGTCCCACACCTCCACACACATCCCAACCAACCCCGCCCCATGTGACACAACCAACGCAGCCAACCCCACCCAGCGTAACACAACCATCGCATCCAGGTCCAGCACCTTCGCGCCCTCAACAACAGCCACCTGCTCGCCCAGGCCCTGCTCCCCAGTGGCCAGCATCTGATAGCATCACGCTGCGGTGGGATTCCGGGGCTGTTTATGTGGGAAGCTTTGTTAATCTTCAGCCTCACGGATGGGGCACTATGTGGTGGCCAGACGGCAGTGTTTTTCAAGGTAGTTGGAATAATGGTTGGCGTACACGGGGAACCCATTGGAGAGCCAGTGGAAATATTGCTCAAGGTGACTTTGTTAACAATTGGTTAAATGGACAAGGCACAGTTTGGTTAATCAATGGGGACATCTATTCTGGTGGCTTTGCTGGAGAAGGACTAAGGTCTGGCTGGGGTACATATTGGTGGCATAATGGAAATATAATTCAGGGTTGGTTTACAAACGACCTTCCCAACGGAACGGCAACATTCTGGTGGCATACTGGTAATGTGTCCCAGGGGAATTATATAAATAATAATGCAATTGGTGGGGGTACACACTGGTGGAATAATGCAATCGGTTGGGGTACGTATTGGCGGCATGGTAATGTGTACCAAGGGAATTGGACGTATGGACACTGGGGATTAGGAACTCGCACAGGTCACAATGTTACAAGGTGGTCACAGAATGGTCAAGTTCACTTCGGTAGAGTTCAAAGCGGAAACTTCATAATTGACTAATCAGAATAATTGTTGTCGATAATTATGTAGCTCGTCCATTATGGGGAATAGGTCAATAAAAGATTTTATCAATATATGACCAATGACAACAAACCCCGCAGACATAGGCATCTGCGGGGGTTGTTGTATATTTTAAATCCCAAGCTCTGCTTTGGCTTCTTTAAAGGCATTTAGCGCGTGGTCTAGCTGCTCACGGGTGTGGGCGGCGGACACTTGGGTGCGGACGCGGGCTTTGCCGCGGGGAACCACGGGGAAGAAGAAGCCGATGACGTAAACGCCTTTTTCTAGCATTTTCTCGGCAAGCTGTCCTGCTTTAATTTCGTCGTAGGTCATAATTGGCACGATGGGGTGAGTGCCTTCGATTATGTCATAGCCAATTTCCTTTAGTCCTTTGCGGAAATAGGCGGTGTTTTCTTTAATTCTGCCCACCAGCTCTTTGTCGTTTTCAATCATATCAATAACTTTGATAGACGCAGATGCGATGATTGGGGATAGGGTGTTGGAGAATAGGTAGGTGCGGCTGCGTTGGCGCAAAATGTCGATAATGGCTTTTTTGCCTGTGGTGTAGCCGCCAGATGAGCCGCCAAGGGCTTTGCCTAATGTGCCTGTCATCACGTCAATGCGCTCGATAACGCCGCAATGTTCGTGTGCGCCCTTTAGGTTGTCGCCAATAACGCCAACACCATGGCTATCATCCACAATAACAATTGCGTCATATTTATCAGCCAAATCGCAAACGGAAACAAGGTCTGCAATTGTGCCGTCCATGGAAAACACGCCGTCAGTTACGATTGCTTTAATGCGCGCACCCTTCTCAGTAGCGTCTTTTAAGCAATTTTCAAGCTCTTCCATATTGTTGTTTTTGTAGCGGTAGCGCATAGCCTTGCAAAGGCGCACACCATCAATAATGGAAGCATGGTTAAGCTCGTCAGATATAATGGCATCTTCCGCAGTCAAAATAGTTTCAAAAAGACCGCCGTTGGCATCATAACAAGAGCTATAAAGAATTGTATCTTCCATACCTAAAAAGTTGGAAAGCTTCTCTTCCAAGTCTTTATGCAGCTGGCTTGTGCCGCAGATGAAGCGCACGCTGGAATAGCCATAGCCCCAACGCCCAATGCCTTCAATTGCAGCTTTTTTAATGTCCTCATTGTTGGACAAGCCCAGGTAGTTATTGGCGCACATGTTGATAACGCCCTTGGTGGCAGTTGTATCAATCTGCGCCCCTTGTGGAGTGGTGATGATGCGCTCGGTTTTCCACAAACCGCTATCTTTAATCTCTTGGGCAAGTGCCGCCCAGTGTTTGTATGCTGTTTTCATTTTAAGTTCTCCTTTATTATGTTAGTTCTGTCACATATTCCATTTAATATCAAATTTATCGGTTGCAAAACCAAATATTTATTGACTGCTGGTTCTTAATCCCAATTAAGCACAACCTTAACCGCATCAGGGCCCATTGCTGCTTCAAAGGCTTCCTCCACTTTGCTGTAATGGAATTCGTGGGTTACAATTTTTTCCATATGGGGAACAAGACCAGATTGAAGCAGGGCTGTCATTTTGTACCAAGTGTCGTACATGGTGCGGCCGTAGATGCCTTTTAGGGTTAACATGCGGAAGATGATTTTATCCCAATCAAGCTTGATGTCATCAGCAAAAATGCCAAGGATGGCGATTTTTCCGCCATTTGCCATATTGTCTACCATTTCAGCAAAAGCATCTGGATTGCCAGACATTTCCATACCTACGTCAAAGCCTTCTTTCATGCCAAGCTCTTTGGCAACGTCAGCTATTTTTTGGTTTTTCACGTTTACAGTAGCGGTTGCGCCAAGCTCCATGGCAAGCTTTAAAGGCGCGTCACGGCGGGCAGTTACCACGATATTGCGTGCCCCTGCCATTTTAGCAACAGGGATAGCCATAAGACCAATTGGACCAGCACCTGTAATAAGCACATCTTCACCAATTAGAGGGAAAGAATATGCCGTGTGAATGGCATTGCCGAGAGGGTCTTGTATCGCCAAGATGCTTTCTGGGATAGATGGGTCGCAAGGCCAGATGTTAGTTGCAGGAATTGCGGCATATTCTGCAAAAACGCCAGTCATATTGACACCAATACCTTTAGTGGCGCGGCAAAGATGCTGCTCGCCCGTGATGCACCAGCGGCATTTGCCGCAAACAACATGACCTTCGCCAGAAACAAGCTGCCCAATTTCATAACCCTGGACGCTTGAGCCAATTTGTTCAATTGTGCCAACAAATTCATGCCCGATGGTCATTGGTGTTGGGATTGTACGTTGCGCCCAAGCATCCCATTTGTAAATGTGGACATCGGTGCCGCAGATGCCGTTTTTGCGCATTTTAACAAGAACTTCATTTGGACCAATCTCTGGCACTGGCACATCTTTAATTTCTAGCCCGCCAAATTCGGCACGGGCTTTTACAATTGCTTTCATGGTTTTTTGCATGTCAAAAAATCTCCTTTATTATGTTAAATATTTGTTTTCAAATCAATTATAACGCAATATGTGTAACCTTTCAAGCTTCTTTTTACGTTAATTTGTCTTTCTTTTTGAAATCAGCACAAAAATCAACAATGGGCTGATTATCCTTGTATTTAGCAATGTTTATCACCATTGGGTTGCCCTGCTTCATGTGGATGGTAATGCGCATACGCAGCTTGTCTTTTCTGTAAAATTCTGTATGTTTAATGTCCTGGTTACTTACAAAACGGCGTTTGAACAGGCTTCGGTATTCCAAGCCATTTTCAAAAATCTTTATCCTTGTTATCATAAAATTAACAGCGACAAAGCCGTAAATGATACATATAGATAAAATAATTAGAGTGACAATAGGAAAATCCGCATACTCATCCATAAACAGCCCCACAAATATCTGCACATTTATAAAAACCAAAATAGCCGCCATGGCAACATTAATCCGATACAAAATAACCGTGCCAACGGTTGCAATTTCCTTGCCAAAAGCTTTTTCTTCCAAAGCAATCACCTCTACATTCCAGTATAAACCATATTAACCTAATCGTCAAGGAAATTTCACATTCTATTTGCCCTTGCGTAACTCGCTAATATTTTCCATATGCTCCCCAATCCGCAATTCCCGACCTTGGTTTGTGGGATTGTAATATTTTTTGTCTGCTAAACTGTCGGGCAGACACTGCATATCAGTGACCTTGTTTTCAAAATCGTGGGCGTATTTATAGCCTTTTCCATAATCCAGCTGGCTCATTAGTTTTGTGGGGGCGTTGCGGATTGTCAGCGGCACAGGTTCGGCTGGGTTTTTGGCAATATCGCTCATAGCGGTGTTGTAGGCGGTGTAAAGGGCGTTGGACTTTGGAGCAAGGGCGAGGTAGACAGCCGCTTGGGCAAGGTTTACGCCACATTCGGGCATACCGTTGTAATGGCTTGCTTGATAGGCAGCGTTGGCTTGGACAAGGGCTTGGGGGTCAGCAAGCCCCACATCTTCACTAGCGAAGCGCACAAGGCGGCGGGCGATGTACAGGGGGTCCTCCCCACCATCTAACATTCTGCAAAGCCAGTAAACCGTGGCATGTACATCAGAATTGCGCATGGATTTATGCAAGGCGGAGATGATGTTATAATGCTCCTCCCCCTTTTTGTCATACAAATTTATTTTCTTGCTGACAACTTGCTGGATAAGCTCCTGGGTGACAGCCATCACCCCATCATTTATAATTGCAGAATTTAACGCCATTTCTAAAGTGTTTAAGGACATTCTTGCGTCACCGCCGCAAAACTGGGCGATAATGCTTAGCAAATCCTCATCTATCTCGATTTTACAGTCATTTTCATTGGCAAAATGGGCAACTGCCCCCGACAAAAGGTCTGCCACCTCTTCTGTGGTTAGAGCATACAGCAAAAACACCTTGCACCTGGACAGCAAAGCAGAATTTATCTCAAATGAAGGGTTTTCTGTTGTTGCGCCAATAAGGATTACGCTTCCATCCTCTACCTTGGGCAAAAAGGCATCCTGTTGACCTTTATTAAACCGATGTATCTCGTCCACAAAAACAATCGTCTTTTTACCCCATTGTTGGGCAACGCTTGCCTGCTCCATTACAATTTTGACCTCTTTAATGCCGTTTTGTGTGGCAGAAAAGTTGACAAATTCAGAATTTGTTTTCCCTGCAATTATCCGCGCAAGGGTGGTTTTGCCAACCCCAGGAGGACCCCACAAAACCATGGAAGGCACTGCGTCTTTTTCCACCAAACGGCGCAGCAAAGCCCCCTCCCCCACCAAATGTTTCTGACCCACAAAGCCGTCAAAAGTGGCAGGGCGCAGCTTTTCCGCCATGGGCATAAATATGGACATTTTCCACCTCCGAATTGTAGAACAATATTGTAACATAAATTTTAACTATATACAATCAAAATTTGTTCTTGACATATATAATTCTATATAGTATAATACTATATAGTTTGAGAGGGGTGATTGAATTTAAAAAGCAAGGCGGATTTTTAATGACCCAAATTGGACGGCTTAGCAGCCGCACATGGGAGCGATTGTTGAAAGAGTGCGGGGTTGACGCTTTTAATGGGGCGCAAGGCAGAATTTTGTATGTGCTGTGGGAGCAGGAAATGCAAACCATCACAGATATTGCCAAGCAGACCTCCTTGGCAAAAACCACCCTAACCAGCATGTTAGACCGCATGGAAGGGCTGGGGCTTGTGGAGCGCGTACCCGACAAAAACAACCGCAGACAAACCTTTGTTACAATTACGGACAAAGCCAAGCAGTACAAAGAAAAGTATGACAAGCTGTCTGATGATATGAACGGCATTTTTTACAAAGGCTTTACAGATGCAGAAATTGCCGACCTGGACAGTTATTTACGCAGGATTTTAGAGAATTTTGAAAGTGAGGGAATTTAAATGGATAAAGACCTAGCGCAGTTTTTGGTGAGGGCAAAACAGGCAGTTTTTTCTGGTAAAGTCCAGAAAAATGCCAATTCTACAAGACCAGCATCAAAAGATTTTGGATATGTAGAAGACAATTTGAAATATATTGACACTTTTATCGGCAGTGCAAAATTTGCGGGAGAAGAAGCCCTGTGGCGGGATGATGCACCCATTTGGGCAATGAATTATATTGGCAGAATGTTAAGGGATGACTATTCAGTGGAATTTATAAAAGAAGCATTTGAATTTCTGAACCAGGCGTTGACTCTTGCCCCAGAAGAACACCCTTTCCGCGGACCTTCGGAACACCATGACGGTGATTATTCCTACAAATGCACTATCGAAGGGGATTTTCACTGGTTTTCTGGCTACGAAGAGATGTTTTACAAAGGCGAGAAAGTTTATGAATTGGTTTTCCATGGAGGGGATGTGGAGCAGGCTGGGTGATGCGTTTAACGTAAATAGGGCGCGCAATGCGCGCCCCTACCTTTGGGTGGTAGGGGCTGGCATTGCCAGCCCCAGTTCGATTAAACGTTACATTATATTTTACGAACACTACCAAAAATGGATTTACCCTCTAGCGCGGCGGCACTGCCCACGGCACAAAGATTGTCCTGAGCGGCGGCATCCGTAAGCAATTCTGCAAAGGACTTAATTTTGGTAAGGTCTGTGGACAGGATTTCATCACGCTCTTTTTGCCTGTCCTCTTCTGTCCAGCATTGCAGATAATTAACGGCGGCGGTCAGCCCTTTGTGGGCATTGGTGACAGGCTTGTCAAAGCCGCGTATTGTGCCGATGATAAACTTTTCCATTTCCTTTGGGCTAAGCTCCAAATCCCGAATATGCTCCGCTGACCTTTTGAAGATTTTGTAAGTTTCTTCCAGTTGTGGGTCGCGGTAGCTATACATAAACATGATGCCGCGGGTGTTAAAGCCCGAACCGCAACCATAAGACCCGCCTTTGACACGGATTTCCTCATAAAGGTAGTTGTCAAGGATGCCCCCAAGAACTTTAAGGCTTCCATGATAGCCATAACCTTCCGCGCCAAAATTGGCAGAAAGGGCGCAATATTGCACCTTAGACGCAGTAATCAAGCCTTCATTTTTAGGTGTTATGAGGGCAGGTCGTGGGGCAGGGTCAAGAAGGGAGCTTTCTAAGGCTGACGGGTGAAAATCCTTTAGCCCGCTGACATATTGCCCATACAGCTCCTCATTACAAACCACACTGTAAACGGCGTGGTTGCTGTTGTAAATCAATAATGCGGCTTGTTCCAAAAGGTCTTGTAAGTTTTCAAACTCGCTGTCAAAATTATCGCATAAGTTTTTGAGGACTTGATAGTATCCAAGGCCGCTTGCCATGTCTTGATAGGCAGCAGCTGGTGCGAAATAGGTCATAGAGCGGCTGACGGCAAGGCTTGCGCCAGAGGTCAACACCCAATCTTCCATACTGGCGCGCATTTCTAGCAAATATGTCCTAACCTGGCTTTTATCGCTAAATAGCGAGTAGTGCAAAATCTCCCGAACAACATCAAACATTTTAGTGGTGTTTTTGCTTAGAAACTTAGCAGAAACCACCGCCATAGGGATGAAATCCCCATCCTGTTTGCTGATAATGTCCATGGAAAAGCCAAGACCGCCCAAATTGCCTTTGATTTCTTGGGTCAGCTGGGTTGTGTCGTAATTTTTTGTAGGAACTTTTGAGAACATATACAGCAAAATATTAGCATATGGGAGCAAGTCTGCTGGCACTGCCTTCATGTCAAACATCATGGCGGCGTAAATTATGCCGTTGGTTTCCAAAGGAGAGTACAGCAACTTTGCGCCCCCTTCGTTACGGATTTCTAAAGGGGTGCTTTCAATTTCGGTTTTAATGTCCGTCACAGCAAGACGGGGGATAAGCTCCAAAATCTCCTTTGTGTCGGGAGTTTCCTGGAAGGTCTTTAAAGCCTGTTGTTTCACTGCAATTTCTTCTTTGTCGGCTTCCGTCAGCCCTGCGGCTATTTTTGCAAGCTTTTCCCTTTCGGTTTGCTCCTTAGCCTCGTCCAAATTCAAAACAGGCTTCAGCCTAGCGAAACCCTTATGCTTATTATCCAGGAAATATTTACGGATAAGACATTCAAAATAACATCCGCGGCGGATGGCTGTGCGGATTTCCTCTAAATGGTCAATGCCCATTAAAGGGTCAAAGGGGTCAGCCCCATAAAGCCAGCTAGACATGGAGCGGATGTTGTAAACAAGACCCTTTGGGGTGGATGGCCCAAAGTCCTCTTCTTTTGCTTGGAACTCTAAATAATTAAGACAGGCATCAATAAAATCAAGGCTTATTCCGTTATTACATACACCTGTTAAAAAGTCAGTCAAGAACTTATCAAACTCCTGACAGGTGAGGGTGGCGTTTTTCATGGTAATGCTCCAATAAGGATGGATAACGTCCTTAGTAAGGCTTCCAGAAATGTCCTCCCCCAGCTCCCCTTCTGCCATTGCCTTGTAAAGGGGGCTTGCAGGGGTGGCTGTTAGGATATAATTCAGCACTTTAAGAGCTGCCACGTCAATAGGCGGCGCATCAGCGGGCAAAAGATAGCTTGCAATTGTATAGTTATCCTCCAGGTCATCCCCTTCTGTAACAGAATATTCGCCAGTGGTATAAACGGTTTTGCCAAGCAAAGGCTCAGGGGTGATTTTGATAATTTCCCCTGTTTGCTCAAACTTCGACAGATACTCCTCATCAAGCTTGGCAAAGCAAGCATCTATGTCCATATCTCCATAAAAATAAATCAAGGCGTTTTCAGGGCGGTAATATTTTTTGTGAAAGGCGATAAAGTCCTCGTTGGTAATGTCAGGAATTGCGGCTGGGTTGCCCCCGCTTTCGTGGCGCAGGCAAGAATGGGGGTGCATCTCCCGCCCAACCACATTATACAATATGCGGTAAGGGTCGCTTAACGCCCCTTTCATCTCATTATACACAATGCCGTTATATTTCAGCTCCCCATCTTCCAGCTGATAATGCCAGCCTTCTTGAGCCAGGGTGGTGTTGCGCTCATAAATCATAGGGAAGAACACCGCATCTAAATACACATCCATCAAATTCATAAAGTCGGTGTCATTGGTGCTTGCCACGGGGTACATGGTTTTATCGGGATAGGTAAAGGCGTTTAAAAAGGTGTACAGCGAGCCGCTTGCCAATTGCATAAATGGGTCTTTCAGCGGGTATTTTTTGCTGCCGTTAAGAACGGCATGTTCCATAATGTGGGCGATGCCTGTATCATCTGTTGGAGGTGTTTTAAATGTCACCGAAAACACCTTGTTTGTATCAGAATTTTTTATATGCATTATCTGCGCCCCAGATGTATGGGTATACAAAAAACCTTCGCCCTCCATATGGGGCAAAGCGCGCTTTTCTGCTAATTTAAAGCTTTTATTCAAAAAATCAACTCCTCTGAAAACCATTATAACAGCCTTTGCCATCAAATGCAAACAACTTTTTTATAGAATATATCAATCTTTAGCAACAATAACCAACATTAGACCTTTTTGAAGCGAAACCGTGGCATTATCACTTAACATAATGTTGCTAACCCCAAGCCCTTTACCCGCAAGCATGTCCGCGCCCTCCAAAGGATATTTTAGGTTTTTGGTGGTAACCCCTTCGCAGGTTGTTAAGGGAACAAGGGATATAATTGAGCCAACGGGTTCGCTAAGTTCCAATGCAGAGTTTGTTATCATAATTTTATTATTTTCGTTGATAATAACGGCGTTTTCGCCCCGCTCTAAAAAATGCTGTAAAAGTAGTATATTCGTTAGGCTGTGGTCTATGCGGCTGCCTAAAACCCCGAGAAGCAAAAAATCCTTAAAACCTTCACCCCTTGCGTATTCTATTGCGATTTCGGTATCTGTTAAGTCTTTTTCAGAGGGATGCCGTTGCAAGGCAACCCCTTTAGGCGCAGAGCCTATTGAGTCAAAATCCCCCAGGATAATATGCGGGTCTATGCCCATTTTTACAGCATGGTCATAACCGCTGTCAGCACAAATTACAGTGTCACCGCTGTTTATTTGTTTTTTAATGAAATTATAATCTTCAATCGTGCCACCACTAATGATTACAGCTCTCATACACACCCCTATGTGCAAAGTTTAATAATTAAAGTTTCTACAGCAGTTGCGTCATTCATCTGACCGCTTTTTATTGCGTAGTCCGTTTCCAGGCACTGGTTTAAAGCGTTTAACAGGGCGGGCATAAACTTGCCACGGCTACCTTTTATAAAATTTTCAACAGCAAAAGGGTGTTGCCCCAATGTTTTAGCGATTTCTGGCGCGCGGCTGCCCTTTCCCGCCATATGACTACATTGGATGTAAAAACGATATTGACGGGCTATCATAGATAGGATATAAAAAGGCGATTCCCCGAGGGTCATCATATCGCGGTACATTTTAGTGGACGCGCGGGCATTACCCGCCCCAACAGCGTCCATCATAGCAAAAATTTTAACATCAAGGGATTTTGTGCAGACTGCATCAATATCAGCCACGGTAATCTCCTCACCATCCCCTGCATGGGCTATAAGCTTCTCCAGCTCGTTATGAAGCAATTGCATGTCAAGGGTTGTGCTTCGCATCATATGGGCGGCAGCGGCACGGCCCAGCTTTTTGCCGCGGCTGGCACACATTTTCATTGCCCAATCTGCCAAATCGGCTTCACTTGGGGTGGCGGCTTCCATAACCAAACCGCTTTCTTTAACCCGTTTGTATAGCTTACCCCGTTTGTCCACTTTTTCCTCTGCAAACAAAATTACTGTGGTTTCAGGTATGTCTGGGATATATTTCGCAAGGGCTTCCGCGTCATCTTTGCGCCCCGTTTCAAAAAGCCCCGTGTTTTTAAGAATTATCAAGCGATGTTCAGCCATAAAAGGCAAGGTTTCCGCCGACGCTATAATGTCCTTTGCAGGAGTTTTGCCATCCAAAACCTCCATGTTAAAACTGTTGGCATCTGGAGCAAGAGCCTCAACCAATCGCTTTTGCCAATGGCGCATCAAAAAAGCTTCCGTGCCATGAAAAAGATAACAAGTAGCAAAGTTTCCTGACTTTATGTGTTGGTTAAGTTCTTTCATAGACACAAACCCCCGCTTTCTATCATTCACCAGCTTTCATTATACACCCCACCCCAACCCCCGTCAAGAAATTTTGTAAAACCCTTAACATTCCCCTCTGGCAAAATTACAAAACCAAAAGCCAACGGAACAAAAATCCGTTGGCTTTTGGTTTTACAAGCTATTTAAGGAAATTAATTACACCTTAACCATTTTAACGGCGCAGGCTTTTAGCTCTGGCTCGTGTGCCCATGGGTCACGGGCGGCGATGGTTACTTTGTTGATGTGGGTGTCTGGATGGTGGAAGTTAGAGAACACGTCACCATCGGCAATGCCATCGTTAATTTTGACGATGGCTTTCGCCTCGCCGCGGCGGGATACAAGCTTAACTTCATCCCCTGCCTTAACGCCATATTTGTCGGCAGTTGCTGTGTTGATTTCAAACACGCCATGGGGGTCAAGCTCCAAAAGGAATTTGGACTTGCCCGTCATTTCAAAGTTGTCATAGTGGTACAAATCGCGAATTGTGATGAGAACCATTGGATATTCGTCACATGGCGGCTCTGCAATCTTGCTGTTCTTGGTGTAGTCGGAGCCTTTTAGGGAAACCTTGCCCGCTGGGAAGCCAGATGTGAACAAGTAGCGCACGCCTTCTTCAGCATCAGCAGCAATTGGCCATCTTACACCGTCATAACGGTTGTTACGGCGTTGGATTTTGTCGAAGGTAACGCCAGCGTATTGTGGCAATGCCTTGTTCATCTCATCCATAACATGCTTGGCGGTTGAGTAGTTATCCGCTTGCAGTTGATTTTGGGTATAGCCAAAACGATTCATCAAGTCAATCATAATTTCAAAGTCTGCACGAGCTTCGCCTACAGGTTGTACCACAGGTCGGGTCATTTGGACGCGGCGCTCGGTGTTTACCACTGTGCCATAGGTTTCCAGAACAGATGCCGCAGGCAAATAAACATCAGCCATTTGAGCCGTCATGGTAAAGTTGGGGTCTTGCACAACTAAGAAGTCAAGAGCTTCTAACGCCTTAATAACTTGGTTTGCATCTGGGTTCATGGTAACTGGGTCAGCACCCATTACATACATGGCTTTAACCTTGCCTTCAAGGGCTGCATCGCACATTTCAAGCTGGGTTAGGCCATGCTTGCGGTTAAGTTTAACGCCCCAAAGCTCTTCAAACTTATCACCAACGGCGCGTGCTGCTGCTGCACCTGCATCACCGCCGCCAAGGGCGCGGATAAAGTCCTCATCAAAAATTTGATAGCCAGGTAGGAAGTGCGGCAAGCAAGCTTGGTCACAACCACCTTGTACATTGTTTTGACCGCGTAGAGGGTTCAAACCAGTGCTTCTTCTGCCGATATGACCGCAGACAAGGGCAAGGTTTGCCAAAGTCCAAACAAGCTCTACCGCATTATGACGCTGGGCAACGCCCATACCCCACGTAATGGCAGAATTTGGGCCTTTGGCGTACAATTCAGCCGCTTCTTTGATTTTGTCGGCAGAAACGCCAGTAATTTCAGCTGCAACTTCTGGGGTACAATCTTTAATAATATCCCACATTGCATCAAAATCTTGTGTGCGCTCTTCAATATACGCTTTATTGTGCAGGTCGTTACTAATAATATGGTTAATCATAGCGTTTACCAAAGGAATGTCTGTACCAGCTTTTTGCTGCATGAAAATGTCAGCAAAATGGGCTGTGCCAACCACACGTGGGTCTGCCATAATAAATTTAGTTCCTTTTTTCTTCGCCCCTGTCTTAAAAGTACCAATAACTGGATGGGCATGGTGAGCATTACCACCAATTTGGAAAATTACATCAGCGTCCTCAAGCTCCGCAATAGAGTTAGACATTGCACCACTACCAAGCTGCACTACCAGTGCAGTAACAGTTGTGGAGTGTCAGAGGCGGGCGCATATATCGACAGAGTTAGAGCCGATAACCGCGCGGGCAAATTTTTGAAGCATGTAGTTTGCTTCGTTGTTAGCTTTACCAGAGCCAAAGAAAGTGATGGCTTCGCCGCCATTCTTCTCTTTAATGCCGCCTAACTTTTCATGGATAAGGCTTAGAGCTTCGTCCCAAGTGGCTGGCTCCATTTTACCATTTTTGCGGATAAGTGGAGTTTTTACGCGGCTTTCATGCTGTACATAATGATAACCAAAGCGTCCTTTTACGCAAAGAAGCCCGTTGTTTACAGCATCCATTACAGGCTCTGCACCAACAATTCTGCCTTCTTTAACAAGATAGTTAATTTGGCAACCAACACCGCAAAACGGGCAGGTGGCTTGGGTTTTTGTCACATTGCCTGCGCTATAAGGCACGTCTTTTTTGGTAACAAGAGCTTCCGTTGGACATGCCGCAACGCAGTTACCACAACGTACGCATTTTTCGGGGTCAAAATCAAAACCAAAACTGTCATCGGTTATTTTACCTCTAACATTTAAAGCTCCGCAGTGTTGCAGGTTGTTGGCAACTTTTGCACAAAGCTGGCATCTAATACACTTACTGCTGTCCATGGTGAAAACTTCAGTTTCGATAACAATATTTTCTTTCTTGTCTTGCTTTGGAATTTCCACGCCATATTCTTTGGCGTAGCTTACAAGCTTGCTGTTGCCTGTGGCGTTGGGGCTTGATGCATCCACGCTTGTCTTTGCAACAACATTCTCAAGAATGGATTTTCTCTCTGCCTTTACTTTGGCAGAGTTGGTTTGGACAACCATGCCGTCAGTTACAGGCACAGCACAAGAAACCATAAGATTGTCCTTGCCTTCGATTTCAACTACACAAATTCGGCATGTTCCGCCAGGTTTAAGACGAGGGTCGAAGCAGAAAGTCGGCACATGTATGCCGTTTTTCTGACATACTTGGAGAATGGTTTGACCCTGCTCTGCACAATAGGTTGAACCATTGATGGTAATTTTAGCCATTTTGTTTCCTCCTAAGCTTAGATTTTTTGATTTTTTTGTGTTAAATATTAATCAATATGCGGGGGTGGTTGATGCACATTGTTCAGTTGCTCGAATAAGGGGTTTGCGGCACCCTTTTTTATCATCGAAATTCCAAGGAGAACCACAATCTATGAGCAACTGGACAACACGCACCAACCGAGAACACCTAACTTTGATATAAAATTATCAATAATATTATGTTCAGAAAATGTAAAAATATTTAACACAAAAATAGTATACCATAGTTAATATTTTCCTGTCAAGTGTTTACAGTTATAGATTTTTATAATACTATATATTAATATCAGCGATAAAGACACGTTTTATATTTATTATTTCAAATTATTTCGATAAAAAAATATCAATATATAGAAATTTCAATTTGTAGTTGACAAGCTTTGGGTTATTGTGTATAATAAAGTCAATAAAACATCTCCGAGCTTGATGCCTAAGGGTTTGAACCTATGGATAAAAGCCGCGGGTGGTTAGGGAAACCTTGCCGCCTCCCCATTGGAAAGGAGAGCAAAAGCAAATTATTGCTTACTTTTGCGACCTTCCTAGGGTATGGTCGTTTTTTGATACTTTTTTAACAATATATTTAGGGGGTATACAGATGAGAGCATTTGCTATTTGCGGAATAACCAACAGCGGCAAAACCACCACAACCGAACATATTATTAGGGAGCTAATGGTGCGGGGCTATCGAGTAGGTTCTGTTAAATATATACATTGCGACGGTTTTGAAATGGATGCAGACCCAGAAACGGACACACGACGCCACCGCACGGCAGGGTCACAAATTGTATCTGCCCATGCTAAGGGCGAAACCAGCATAATGTTCCCAAACCGCATATCAACAGAAAAATTATTAAATTTTTATCAAGAAGAATGTGATTGGGTGGTGCTAGAAGGTGTCAGCGACATTTTAGTGCCAACAATTGTAACGGCTCACACCGAGGAAGATTTGCGCATGAAATGGAGCGACATGGTGTTTTGCGTATCTGGACGAATTTCCTCTGAAATTGATGAGTATTACGGCGTTCCCGCCATTGATGCCACAAAAGACATTATCCAGATGGTTGACCATATCGAGGACAGGGTGTACCATTGGCAACCTGACTTTAACCGTGTTCGCTATCTAATAAACAGCCTGCAATACCCCGCCCACACATGGAGGTAAAATTATAATGATTGATTATGTGCCAATAATAAGATACGACAGCAGAGGCATACACGAGATAACCGACCCTGTTGTACGCGAAACCCGTGCAAACCTAATAATAAATGGAACGCCCTATCTTTCCGTTATGGTTTTGCCCCAATTTTTGGAAGAGTGGGCAGTTGGTTTTATGTACTCTGAAGGCTTAATAAAAGTTTTTGATGATATTAGAAGCATAAAAGCCACTGCAGACGGGGATGTTTTTGTTGCTACCCACCAGCCTATAGCGGCAAATAAGTCTGAAAAAAGGGTGTTGGTGTCTGGTTGCGCCCATGGCACGGTAAATTTGGCGTTTCTAAACCAAACGGGCTTGCCCACCTTGGACAACCCCCAAACATGGACATATTTAGAAATTACCGAAATTATGGAGCGTTTTAACAAACAATCCCCTATTTTTAACGAAGCTGGCGGTGTTCATTCAGCGGCATTATGCTCGGGAGATGGTCAGGGTATATTTTTTGAGGATATTGGTCGCCACAATGCCGTTGACAAGGTGGTTGGGGCGGCATTGATGAAAAACCTGCCCCTTACCAAGGCGGCACTGCTAACCAGCGGGCGCATATCCACAGAAATCGCCTTAAAAACAATTCGGGCAGGCATCCCCACCATAATATCCCGCTCTGGCCCAACGTCCATGTCCTTAGCAATTGCAGAAAAATCGGGCATAACTTTAATTGGGTTTGCTAGAGGCCGCCGTTTTAATATATATTGCGGCGAAAACAGAATTGGTAAAGGAGGCGGCGGGCGTGATTAATCAAGAAAAAATAATAAGGTTTGACAGCACAGGAAGCAAGAAAAAAGGTGATGCTGTCATTCGTGAGCTTAGGGCAAACCTTGTAATTAATGGCGAGCTTTACCTTTCCATGATGTGCCTGCCCCAGCATTTTGAGGAAATGGCAGTGGGCTTTATGTTTGCCGAAGGATTGATAAAATCTTTTGGTGACATTGAAAAAATAGAAGCCACCTGTACAGGCAATGTTTTTGTATTTACCAAAGAGCCAATAGCCCCGCCAACCACTGGCGAAGAAGATTTGCAGCGTCTTAGCGGAACGCAAACCCTAGCCTATCAAGAAATTGTTGACATGATGCACAATTTCAACAAACAATCCACCCTCTTTAACGAAGGAGGTGGGGTGCATTTTGCCACTTTGCACTTTAAAAATGGCGATAACATTTTTTATGAGGATGTGGGAAGGCACAACGCTGTTGATAAGGTTGTTGGCAAAGCTCTTATGGAAAATTTGCCCATAAGCGAAGGGGTGCTGCTAATCAGCGGCAGAATTTCCACAGAAATTGTGCTTAAAACCGCAAGGCTTGGCATCCCAATACTTATCAGCCAGTCTGGCCCAACAAATGTTTCCCTTGCCCTTGCCCAAAAGGTGGGCATGACCCTTGTGGGTTTTGCCCGCGGTATGCGTTTTAATGTGTATGCAGGAGCTGAAAGGATAACTCATTAGCAAAATTATATGACAAAAAATTATTGGAGGAAGTAAAAATGAAAAAATTCAAATTTTTAGTAGTGTTATTGTTGGCGGCTGCTGCCTTGACAGCCTGTGTGTATGACACGCAAGAACATGCCTTTCAACCGCAAGAAACCCATATTCTCAACATTGTAATTGATGGGCATACATATGACGTAACAATTGACCTGCTCCAGAACCTTGGAGCTGCCGACTTTACCGCACGTGGCGACAATTTTACAGGGTTGCCATTCGCAAATCTCCTAAGCCACTTCAACATTGATTACCACGCTGTAACCGAGGGGCTTGTAATTGGTGAGGACGGTTTCAGCCGCACCTTCTCCCCTGCTGAAATGCTAGATTACACCAACTTTTTTATAGCATTTGCACGGGATGGCGAACTTTTGCCCACAGAAGGGCGAACCAGCCACTTTGGCTCAATCTTTACAGCGGATGGCGGGCCTGGCCGTTTTGTCCGTCAACTGACCCGCATAGAACTGAACACACCCACCGAAACAACTGACATTGACACCATAATAGCAGGCCTTGATACATATGAATTTGCGATAGTCCAAGGAACAACTGTCCATATAATCACAATGGATGACCTGCTCGCCTTTGATACGGTGGACTTTACTGTAAATGAGCTTTTTCAAGAACGTCTTGACCGCGATTTTACAGGCATACCCATGAGCGTTGTTTTTGAAAGCCTTAACCTTAACCTTGCAGGTGCTGTTAACTTGACCTTTAGGGCGGCAGATGGTTTTATCGGCACTTTAAGCGTTGATGAGGCTCAAAATTTAGGCTACTTTGTAATTGCAGAAAACGGACAGCCCCTTGGCACTTATGCAGATGGCGGCATTGGACCATTCTTTTCTGTAGCGCGTGATTTGCCTAACAATCGTTGGGTGCGGTATATGCAGATTGTTACCATAAACTAATATATGTAATTACAGGGACGCACATAATGCGTCCCTGTACTAATTAACCGCCATAGGGCAAAATCTTATCTGGGTTTGGATGCAAAGGGTTATTCTGTGCTTCCAAAATCTCCTTGCTTATCTCTTTGTTTTTTGGCGATTGTGGGTCTTTTTTATTCGTATGCTTATTGTCCAAAATAAAATCACCTCCTACCGCTAATTTCCCCGCAGAAGGTGTTTTTTATACTACAAATTTATCCACAAAACAGGGCGTACGCCGCCGTCATTGTCTTTCACATTTGTGCCGCGCACATAAATATGCCCATCACCATAAACCATGATGGCACGGTTTTGGTCGCGCCCAGGGGAGCGCAGCCACCATGTAGATGGCTTCCCTTCGTAGTCAGCACTGCGGTCGGGGTTGCCTTTTATGGTGGTGCGGGCTTCCTCTAAGCTAAGTAAAAACACATAGTCGTTAGTATCTTCGCTACCTGCTGTTACATTTCTGGTTGCCACAATTCTGCTGCGCTCTTTTTTATCAAAGCCCTCTAAAAATCGCCCATTTAGATATTGACGCAAAGCACTTTTCTCCCAAGTTATGCTGCGCTCTGCTCTGGTTGTTGCTTCAAAATCCCCATGATATGCCCGTTTTTCTAAAATTTGGTTGCTTATCAGCAAAGCCCTGTTACCCTTCACCAGCATCAGCACACGCCAATCAAAACGCCCAAACTCCACAATATCACCAACTTTTGGCGTTTTTTCAAAAAGAGGGGGCAAGGGGGCTTCTGGTTGCTTTGGCGGGGCTGTTAGCTCCGCAATTATTTTCTCTAGCTTATCTATCCGTTTCTCTGCTTGTTCCCGCCATAAGAGAGCTTCTTTTAGCTCCATCCTAATATCATAAATTTGCTTGGACTGTTTGCCGTAAACACTGCCCATTCTATCAAACTGCCGCTTCATGCGATAAGGCTCTACCACGGTGTTGTTCCAAATCTCGGCATCTTCTGAATTTATAAAAATCCGATTTATGCCATACTTATCAAAAAAACCGCACTGCTGACAAGCATTTACGACATTTTCATATTTCTCGTTACAAATGGGGCAAACACATTTCATAAATTCACCTTAAAATCAAGTATTTACGACGCTTCAATTGCGCCATCGGCTGTACACGCCACTGCACACGCCCCGCAGTCAATGCAAATATCTGGGTCAATAACATATGGATTGCCGTAGGTTATAGCACTAACAGGACATTCCACCTCGCAAGCCCCGCAGGCAATGCAAAAATCTGTTATTTTGTAAGCCATAGCGTCCTCCTAAAATTTGACTATAACCATTATGACATATAACTGGAATTATTTCAAGGGTAATTATGTTGTTTTTTAACCTGAAGTGTTTCTGAACTTCACTACTTGCTGGGCAATCAGCCCTGCAACGAAGCCGATGCCCACATTCCAAAGGGAAAAACCTGCGGTTATCAGCATTATGTAAAAATCTTGCTTATCGCTTCCTATGTCGCGGGCAGACATGGCAAGCTCTAACCCTGCCATAAACAGGATTACACCCAGCACAGGCACGGGTATTATGTAGAATATGGTTAAAACTGACGAGCCGAAAAACAAGCCTAGCAACAGCAGAATCGAACCAATTATTATCATTGTGCCGCCTGTTCTGCCGCCGAAGCGTGTGTGGGCTGCCAGCCCCCCAGAACCATGGCACATTGGCACACCGCCAATTATGGGGGCGGTCAAATTTGCTATACCCATAGATATTGCACCATCTTTTTCGGCTATGGGGCGTTCTGGAAAAAGCTGGTTGTGTTGGTCTGTGGTTGACAGTATGCTATTGCCTAATGATAGGGGAATTTGTGGTATAGCCAGTATAAAAATGCCTGTTGCCACTTCCTGCCAAGTTAAGCCACCTAAAGCGAAAGTCGGCAGGGAAAACCCTATGCTGATAGTGGATATTTCCTGCATAAAGTAGGGATTTGTAATAGATGATGCTATAATTCCAAAGGCAAGCAAAACTAGCATGGTTGGAATACGCTTGCTATTTACCATAGCAAAGGCAAGGATTGCCGCTAAAATAGCCACAATCGCCCCTTCTTGCATAAAGCCCAACCCTTGGAACATAAAAGAAAAGCCAAGCCCTAACGTAATCCCTCTTATCAGCGGCTTTCCTACAATTTTTTTAACCCACTTTAAAGCACCAGTTAAGCCGATAACCAACCAAAACAAGCCGCTAAAAAGCCCTGCAACCCCTATCATATTAGGCGTTACAGCTCCCGCTATAGATGTGGCAGCAATTGCCTTCATAGGCTGGACGGGCATGGGAGTTTTGAAACGGATGCCAGTAATTATTGAAAATATACCAAATGTTACCAAAATGCCTGTGGGGTTAATGCCCACAACAGCGATATACCCCACAACGAAGGGGATTAGGGTGCCAAGGTCGCCAAAAGCACCTGACCATTCCCCAAGCCCGAATTTATTCCTCAATGGTTATCACCCCATCTTTTATAACATCTGCAAAGCCCACCCCTGCTTTAAAGGGGCAATCGTCAGAAAAAATAGGACATTCTGGGAAGCAAAACCTTTTTCCGCCAGTTATTTTTAAAAATTCGCTATCAGCCAAATCCCCCTCAACAAGGAAATTCGCCGCTTTAAACCTTGCCATGCACATGCCGCTGGGGTTTTGCCTTACAAATTCATGGGATGCAGTTGTCATCAAGCTCACATTCTTATGGTAATCTCCAAGGATGCCCTCACCTGCCACAAGCTGAACCTTGGCGGCACTCTCACCCTTGCCGCCTTTTTCTGGATATATAGTTATCTGCTTAACAATCAATCAAAATCACCTCTCCGCAACGGCTTGTGTCATAACCCCCAAGCTCTGCCAGTTTTCCGTGCAAATCTGGGCTTTTTAATGTGTTTATAAATATCTGGATATGGTCAAGGGTTAAAAATTCTTGAGGGATTGCGAAATCATATTCCTCCGTATCAATGGGGATAAAGTCCAAGCCCATTGCATTTGCGGCGGCTTGTATGCCCAGCCCGCAGTCAGCAGAACCTCCTGCAATTGCGGCGGCTACAGCCATATGTGTTGCAGCTTCGCGGTCATATCCGCTGATGCTCTCTGGGTCAACCCCTTCTTGCGCCAACTTATAATCTAACAAAATGCGAGTGCCTGCCCCTCGTTGGCGGTTGATAAATCGGTGTTTGGTTAAATCTGCCAAGCCTTGGATATTCAGGGGGTTTCCGACAGCCGTCATCACCCCTTGCACACGCCCAACACCCTTAATTAAAGCCATTTTGCGCCCGCCAAACAACTTTTTGATGATTGGTATATTGTATTCTCCTGTCGCCTCGTCAAGCTGATGAATGGGGGCTATGTGGGCTTCGCCATTTTTTAACGCCATCAGCCCACCCATACTGCCCACGTGACTGCTGGATAAATTCGCCCCAGACAGCATATCAGACATAATGTCAAGCATCATGTCGTGGCTGCCAATGGCGACTACTGTGCGCTCTAAATCTGCAATTTCACGGCATAAAACCACCTCAACAACCGCGCCTGCGTCAAGCCCTTCATAATCCCTAGGAATTACACAAAAGCCATCAGCACGAACCAGGGACATTGCCGCCCCTGCACCTCTAGCAAGCGGCGTGGCTACAAGCTTTTCGCCAATTCGCCCCACCTTCACCCGCACATACTCTTGATGTTTAAAGCTAGACACCAAACGGCGGGTTAAGGTGGCTTGAATAACGCCGCTTGAGGGCTTTTCCCCAAGCAAAATAGGCTTGACAAAGTTTTCATAGGCGATAAAGGCAGAAACTGGGTAGCCAGGCACGCCAATAACAGGCTTTCCTGCTACAATTGCCAGAATTACAGGCTTTCCAGGCTTCATAGCAACACCATGGACGATAACCTGCCCGATTTCATTAAGAACATGGACGGCAAAATCCTCACGCCCTGCGCTTGTGCCGCTGCAAATTAGTATTATATCATGGTTTTCCGCGGCCTGTAGCAGGCTTTCCTTGATTGTGTTGTAATCATCTGCAACAATGCCAAAGCGGGCGGGCTTGCCCCCGTCTTGAGCAACCAATGCCCCTAGCATATAGCTGTTACTTTCAATAATATCGCCAATTTTCGGGGTTTGGTGGGCTTCCACAAGCTCTGTACCTGTGGGGATAATCGCCACACTGGGCTGGCTTTTTACCAAAACCTGGGTAATCCCTCCAGACAGCAAAACCCCAATATCCATAGGGCGGATTTTGTGCAGGCTGGGCAAAACCATCTCCCCCTGCACAATGTCCTCACCAATGGGGCGCAGATGTTGCCAAGGGGCGGCAGATTGGCGGATTATCATGCCTTCGGCGGTTTCTTCAAGCTCCTCCGCCATGATAACAGCGTCAAAAGGCGGCTGAACAGGGTCGCCAGTGTCCACCACTAAAAATTCATCTCCAGTAAGGGTCAGCGGGTTGTTTTCGCTGGCAGATGCTGTTTTCCCGCTTACAACAGCAATTCCGTCCATGGCGGCACAGTCGTAAAGAGGGGAATTGTTGCGGGCAAAAACTGCCTCAGCGGTGGTTCGCCCAAGGCTTTCTGCCACATGGATTGTTTCGGTAGAATGAACAGGCTTTTCATTAAAATGCATCCAAAAACTGCCCAAAGCCTCATCAATTGGCGTGTTTGTTAAATATAAATTGCGTTTTGGCATGCTAATCCCCCCTTAAAATAAATGCACCATTACAGCTTCCCCACTTTTAAGACCTTCATTATCGCGGTTTATCAAAAAATAGCCATCTGCCACAGTAAGGGCGGCGATTAGCCCTGATTTAGAGTATATTGGCGTTGCGGTGTATTGGTTGTTTTCGAGGGTTAGTTTGCAGGGGTAAAATGTCAGCTTGCCTTCACTGGCTGGCACATTGGCGGTTAGGGCGGCAGGTATGGCGAAGGGTTCGGGCTGATGGGTTATTTTGCGGATTAGCCAGCCAAAAAGCAACTCAAAAACCGCCATGGCAGAGATTGGATGCCCTGGCAACCCAACCATTAGAGTCTTTGTGCCTTTATCAAAGCCTAAAATTGTGGGCTTGCCTGGTTTTATAGCTATGCCATGGGTGAAAACTCCCCCATCTGACAGCTCGTCCAAAATATCTGCTGTCATGTCCTTTTTACCTTGGGAACTGCCCCCAGAAACTGCCACAATTTGGCATGTTTCCATTGCCTGGAGAACCGCTTCCTTTATCTTGTCCTCGTCATCCTGGACTACGGCAGTATGTGCCACATGATAGCCATGTTTTGCCGCCAAAGCTGACAGGGTTATGCCGTTGGTTTCTCTAATTTTGCCTATTTCTAGGGGGGCATGGTGAGGGGTAATTAGCTCGTCCCCTGTGGAGATAAATGCCACTTTCAAAGGGGCGAACACCTCCACCATCTCAACCCCTGCCACAGCCAACGCCCCAATGTCCTGGGGGGTCAGCTCCTTGCCTTTAGAAACCAGCAGCTGCCCTGCCTTCATGTCATCCCCAATTTGGACAACGCCGCCACCTGTTCCAACGCTTTTGTAAATGGCAACCTCGTCTGCACCAAAAACCTCGCAAAACTCCACCATGGCAACGGCATCTGCACCTTCTGGCAACATGCCCCCTGTGGGCATTTCTACACATTCTCCTGACTTTATAGCCATTTGGGCAGGCTGACCCATCTCCACAGCCCCAACAATTTTTAGGAAGGTGGGCAAAGCTTCCCCTGCAGCCCCTGTGTCCTTGGCAACCACTGCATAACCATCAACAGTAGAACGGCGGAAAAGGGGCAAATTTTCATCTGCAAACACGTCTTGGGATAAGACCCTGCCGTAGGCTTCTGCCAGGGCTATCTTTTCGGTGGCAACAAGGCTTTGCCCTGCATTTAACAGCTTTTCTCTTGCTTTTTCGATAGTATCAACTTGTAAGAATTTCATTTTGTAAATACCTCTTTAAATGGGGATTTTGTGAGTTAAATAAAATTTGCTCAGGGGTGCCTTCTGCTTCAAATTGCCCTGACTGCATAAAATACACATGGTCGCAAAGCCGCTTAATATTAGATAGTTGGTGACTAATAACAATCCATGTGGCAGGGTTCTGCTTCTGACTGTCTAAAATATACTGTTCAAACCTTGCCACGCTCTCAATATCCATATTTGAAAAGGCTTCGTCAATTAGTATAACCTTGGGCTTGAAAATTAGGGCGCGGATAAAGGAAAGTTTTTGCTGTTCCCCACTGGAAAGGCTGGGGGCATATTGGTTTCTCATGTCAGAAAGCCCTGCAAGCTCTAGCAGTTCCGCCACCTGCCCTTCATCAGGCTGTATCTTGCGCAGCTTCAAAGGGTAAATCAAATTTTTATACACATTGTCGCTTGTTAAATATGGCTTGCGAAATACCATTGTAACATCTTTTGGGGTCAGTCCGCAATAGTCAATTTCCCCGCTGTCTGCCTTGGTTAAGCCGCTGATAATTTTCATTAGGGTGGTTTTGCCGCAGCCATTTGCGCCAATAATCCCATAAATGCGCCGCTGGAATGTGTCCGTCCGCTCCCAATTAAGGCTAAAACGGTCAAACTTTTTTGTTATATTAGAAATTTTCATCAGTCCGCCGCTCCCTTCTCCGCAAAAAGTCCGAAATTATCTGAATTGTAAAGGCGATTATCATAAGAACAACACCAAGCTGGATGGCTTCAATTTGGTTTCCTTGGCGGTTTTCCAGAACAATTGCCGAGGTCATCACCCTTGTGTGGTGGCGGATGTTGCCGCCCACCATTATAATTGCCCCAACCTCACTCATAGACCGCCCAAAACCTGTGATTATGGCGAAAAATATCTCATTGCCAAGCTCACGAATTACCAGCAATTGGGTCTGGAAGGGACTTGCCCCCATGGTATGGGCAAAAGCACGGATGCGCCCTCCATTGCGAGCGGCAGCAGTGTACACAATCCCTGCAATTATGGGGGATATAAGCAAAACTTGAGCAATTATCATAATTTCCATTGTGAACATTAAGCCTAAATCCCCAAAAGGTCCAATGCGCCTAAACATTAGCACAACAACAAGCCCCATAACAACAGGGGGCGTTCCCATTAGGGTGCGGTTTACCGCCACTGCCAGCCACTTAAAAAAGCGGGGCAGAGGGTGTTTCGGGTTTATAGTTTCAAGGAAAAGTCCAAAAGCCACCCCTAAAACTGCAGAGATGGCCGTGGACGTAAAAGTCATGCGCAAGGTGCGCAAAATTATTTGAATGGTTTCTTGGTTTAATAATTCCCACATACTAACACTAATTAGCTTCTGGGAAGAAGAGGGGCGCACCAAATTCTTCCAGACCAAACTGCCCAATAAGCTCTTGACCGCGCGCGCCTATCATCCAATCAACAAAAATACGCGCTCCTGCTTGTTGGTCGCTGCTTGCAACAATCATAATGCCATAAGGGTTTAGCAGGTTTTCACTGCCTTCTGTAACAATTGTTAGGTTGCCGTGGTCTGCGCGGTTGTACCAAGTTGCGCGGTCGCTAAGGATAAAGGCATCCATTTCCATTGCCATGGTAATGCTGTCACCCATACCTTGACCAGTTTCAAAATAGTTGGTGTTGCCAGTTGGGTCAAGCCCTAGGTCTGCCCAAACATCAAGCTCACGTACATGAGTTCCAGAGTTGTCCCCACGGGATATAAAAGGCAGGTTTCCGCTTAAAATTTGCATAAAAGACTGCTCAATAGGGGTGTTGTGGGAAATTGCTCCCCCAATAGGGCCAAGAACAACAAAGTCATTATACATAATATCGTAGCGTCTTTCAGCATAGCCGTCTGCTACAAATTCATCTTCCAAAGCGCGGGCGTGAACAAGCATAACATCAGCATCGCCAGCTCTGCCAGTTGCTAAAGCCGCGCCTGTTCCTTGAGAAATTACTAAAACTTCCCATCCTGTTTCTTCGTAGAAAATAGGTAGCAGAAAGCCTAAAAGCCCTGCGTCATATGTACTTGTTGTGGTGGCAAGAATTAGCGTGCCACCCTCATCATCATTGCTTCCACAGGCGGCAAAAACCGCAACCATACTTAAAAGTAATGCACCTAATAAAAATTTTCTCATCTTAATTTCCTCCACATTCTCCTGTTTGATTTGTTAAAATTTCGATACCATGTTTCAAGTGAGGCAAAATAAATTCCAAGCTTTCCCGCACTGCCTTGGGGCTTCCTGGCAGGTTAACAATCAGCGTTTCGTCACAAATGACAGAAACTCCGCGGGATAGCATTGCCCGCCCTGTAATTTGCAGGCTGTGCCACCTTATGGCTTCAGAGATGCCAGGGGCTTTACGGCTTGACACTGCCGATGTAGCCTCTGGGGTCACATCCCGCGGGGAAAAACCTGTGCCGCCAGTTGTCAACACCAAGTTAATTCTGCGGTCAGCAAAACCATACAGGCAAGACTTAATTTTCCCGAACTCATCTGGTAACAGCACCACCTCCTTAACATCATAGCCAGCATCTGTTAACATTTCCTTGATAATAGCACCGCTTTTGTCCTCGCGTTCGCCAGCTGCCCCCTTGTCACTAAGGGTTACAACGGCGGCGGTTAGGCTCATGCTATCACCTCAAGAACGTCGCCTACAGCAACTTCGCCTTCTTCTAAGATTATGGCAAAAACGCCTTCTCTAGGCATGATACAATCACCCATTTTGTGATAAATTTGGCAACGGTCGTGACACTCCTTGCCAATTTGTGTAACTTCCAGCAAGGCTTGCCCGCATTTTAGCTTTGTGCCAACAGGAAGGCTGCTAAAGTCAACTCCCTCCACCACCAAATTTTCGCCAAAATCCCCATGGTTTACCCCTGCGCCTTTGTTGTTAAACGCCAACACCTTGTCATAGGACAAAAGGCTGACCTGCCTGTGCCAATCTCCTCCATGGGCATCCCCTTCAAGACCCCAGCCTTTTTTGAGCAAAATGCGCCCAACATCACTTTTTTGCACACCTTTGGTTTCGCTTGTGCAAACCGCCTTAACATTACCTTTCATAATTCATCCTCCAATTCTTGACATATGCTTTAAACCAATTTCTTCGCCAATGTGATGGCGTTCGGGTTTAATGCTTACAGCTTTTATAATTCCATTGGTTATTTCCTCATCAGTTGCACCACCTCGCAACAAGCTCCGCAAATCCAGCCCTATACTATGGTGCAGGCACAGGGTTAGAAAGCCGTCACTGCTTAGGCGTATGCGGTTGCAACCTTCACAAAATTCGTGGCTTATGGGGCTTATAAACCCTAGACTGCCCAACATGTCAGGGGTTTTGAAATATCTTGCAGGCCCTAAACCGCGAATTGTACCATCTGCCATTAAGCTGGGGTATTCTGCTTTAACAGCTTCTAAAATGTCCCCAGTGCTAATGCCTTCCATGTCGCCGCTGATGCTAGTGGGCATAAGCTCAATAAAGCGCATATCCACAGGCATTTTAAAAGGCAGAGCTGCCATTTTCAAAATCTCGCTGTCATTAACGCCCTTAATAGGCACGCAATTAAGCTTAACACGAAAGCCTTTGTTTGCAGCATTTTGTATTGCCGACCACACCTTCTCAAAATCATCAGAGCCTGTAAGTTTGCGGTAAATTTGCGGGTTTAGGGTGTCCAAGCTGATGTTTAGCCCATCAAGCCCAATTTCTGCAAGCTCGTCTAAATGTTGATTTAGCAAGACGGCGTTGGTGGTCATTGTCACCCGCTCTATGCCTTCTATTTGCTTTAAATCGCGGATAAAACCCAGCCAACCCTTGCGAACAGAAGGCTCGCCCCCTGTCACCCTCACTGTAGAGATGCCAAGCCCCCCAAACAAGCGAAACAGCCGCAAATATTCCTCAAAACGCAGGATATTTTCATGGGTGATACACTCCACATCCTCAGGCATACAATAGGTACAGCGCAAATTGCAACGGTCGGTTATAGATACCCGCATGTAATTTATTTTACGGTTAAAGCTATCATTCATGGCTTGCCCTCACATATGTGCCAGATTTGCCCCCAGTTTTTTTCAGAAGGCAAACTTCCCCTATTGTCATGCCTTTGTCAACTGCCTTGCACATGTCATAAATTGTCAGCAACGCCATGGTTGCCCCTACCATCGCTTCCATCTCCACCCCTGTTTTGTCGGTGGTTTTAACGGTGCAAAGGGCTGTAATGGTGCGGCTTTCGGGGTTTAGCTCAAAATCCACACTGGCTTGCTCCACTGGGATGATATGGCAAAGGGGGATAAGGTTTGCAGTCTGCTTAACTGCCATAATCCCTGCAAGGCGCGCTGTTCCTAGCACATCACCTTTCTTAACATCACCGTCCACTATAGCATTGTAACACTCTACTGTCATGGTTATTTTGCCGCTGGCAACCGCCTGCCGCTCTGTTTTGTCTTTATGCCCTACGTCAACCATCACAGCGTTGCCGTCTTTGTCAAAATGGGTGAAATCAGCCATTTGTTTTCCTCCTAATCTCCACGCCAATGTCTAAAGCCTTGGCATTGTACAGGCTACTGGTGACCAGACCATCTACCCCTGTTTCTGCATATTCTGCGGCATTTTGGGGATTTATGCCCCCAGCCGCCAACAATGTAACACAGGGATAATCTGCCCTAAGGCTAGTTACCCACTTTTTTAAGTCAGCGGCGGGGGTTTTGTCAAACTGAACCCCATCTGCACCAATGTCGCATAGCCGCCTGGCTTCATCAAAATCCACCGCTTCAACAATAATTTTCTTTTCACAACATTCTGCCTTTAAATTTGGCATTTTAGCTCTTAGACCATCAAGCCCGCCTATAAATTCTAAATGTTGCTTAAAAATCAGCACAGTTTCAGAAATGCCCAGCCTGTGGGGGTTTGCCCCGCCAGCCATTACCCCCTTAACCATTAGGGATTTTGTGCCTGGGAAATGCTTGCGGGTGGTAAGCACCGCAACATTGGGGTTTACAGCCTTAACAGCATCCATCATGCGGCGGGTTTTGGTGGCGATGGCAGAGCAATTGTCTAAAATATTCTGCCCAACTTTCCAAGCCATGTGCAGGTCTGCCGCCTTGCCTGTGCCAGAAATAAGCACATCGCCCCCTTTGATAGCCGAGCCAGAAGCAAGAAAATCATTGATTTGTATGTTCAACCTCTGGAAAACCATGGCAACTTCTTCTGCACCGCAAACCACCCCATCTTCGCGGGTAAAATATGTAATCTGCCCCATTTCCCTGCCAATTCCTAGGCTGTGGCTTGTTAGGTCGATATAAGGCACGTCCTCCTTGATAATCCTTTCAATTTCTTCCATGGTTATGAACATTTCCCATCACTCCAATAGCAAAATTTTGTCAGGCGGCACAGATAAAGCATTTGGCGCGCAACCTTCGCATTTAGTGGCAAATTGTAATTTCTCTGCGTTTTCATTAAAGGCAAACAGCCAAATTCTGCTAAAAGGCTCGTTTATACTGCCATGGACGGTAATTGGGAAGCTGTTTTCACCAAGCCCTGGCTGAAAGTGATGGGAGCGCACACCGATATGCTTCACCCTATCCGTCACTGGCTTAACGGTTTTTAGGGTTATGCCCCAATCCACAGCATAAACCGCATAATCCCCTGTCTTTTCAGCTTTGGAGATGTTTTTACAGCCTGTCATCCGTGCCGCTTCCAATGTTTTGGGGTTGGTAAAAATGTCATCTTTATCACCAATACAATCCAGCCTTCCCTCATTCATCACGGCTATTTTGCCTGACATGCGGTAGGCTTCATCACGGTCATGGGTGACGACAAGGGTTACACCGCTAAAATCCGCTAAAACTACCGCCATTTCTTGCTCCATATGCCAGCGCAAATGGGTGTCAAGTGCGGAAAAGGGTTCATCCAGCATTAAAATTTGGGGTTTGCGCACTAAAATGCGAGCCAATGCCGTTCGTTGCTGTTGACCGCCGCTAATCTCCCGCGGGTATAGATTTTTAACGCTTTCTAATCCAAATTTATCAGCAATTTCGCCAGCTACTGCCAATCTATGGAGCTTTTTGCCTTCTACCACACTAGCAATATTACCCAGAACTGTCATTGTGGGAAAAAGGGCATAGTTTTGGAACAAAAAGCCCACATTACGCCCTTGAGGCGGTATGTTGATGTTTTTATCACTGTCAAAAACCACCTGCCCATTAATGACAATGCGCCCGCTGTCAGGCTTTTCAATGCCCGCTATGCATTTTAACGTCAGGGATTTGCCGCAGCCAGAGCCGCCTAATAAGGCAAGCACACCGTCATCAGCATCCAATTCCACATTTAAAACAAAATCTGGAAAAGCCTTGCGGATGTTAATTTTTAGGGACATTTTTCCGCCTCCTATGCCGTGGGCTTGCCCAAAAATTCATCAGCATTATCATAGCAAATGACATTGCAGTCAAAATTGCCACCCAAGTGTAAGCCAGCTGGATATTGCCTGTGTTTACGGCAGAAAACACCGCAATTGCCATTGTTTGGGTTCGTCCTGGTATGTTGCCCGCCAGCATCATTGTTGCCCCAAACTCCCCTAAAGCACGGGCAAAAGCAAGAACTGCCCCTGCCAAAATCCCTGACTTTGCCATTGGCACTTTCAATGTCCAAAAGATTTTATGACGGGAAAAACCAAGGGTTTGTGCGGCATAAATCACATTTTGGTCAATTTGTTCAAATGCACCCCTTGCTGTGCGGTACATTAGCGGAAAAGCCACGAAAATAGACGCAATTACTGCCCCTGTTGGGGTGAAAACAATTCGTATATCAAAAACGCTTTCTAAAAAGCTGCCAACAAAGCCCTGCCGTCCAAATGTTGTAAGCAGAAAAAAGCCTGCAACTGTAGGGGGCAAAATCATAGGGAGAGTAAAAAGGGTATCAATGATACCCTTGCCCCGCTTCATTTTATAAACAAAGTTTGCCGCAAACAGCCCCAGAAAAAAGGTGAACACCGTAGCGGTTACTGCCACTTGGATAGATATTACAAAAGGTCTAAAATCCATATCTGCTAGTTATACATGGCAAAGCCGAAGCTCTCAAAAATCTCACGGGCTTCGTTGCTAAACAAAAAGTCCACAAAAGTTTGAGCGGCAGAGATGTTGCCGCTATCAGCCACAATGCCCACTGGGTTTAGGGATGGGGCGTGACGGTTGGCATCTGCAATTACAATCAGCTCCACACCTTCAGAAGCAATGGCGTTGGTGCCAAAAACAATACCTGCATCAACCTCGCCAGTTTCAACCCACATCATAATTTGCGCCACATCTGTGGCAAAAACAGTTTTATCGTTTACAATGTCCAAAATGCCATAAGAATCGAACACTTCACGGGCAAAATTGCCGATTGGCATGGCTTCATCCCCCACACCTACGTTAATTACATTGGCATTTGCCAAATCTGCAAAGCTGGTTAGCCCCAGGTTGCTGCCAACAGGCACAACCAAAGCAACGGTATTACGCACCAAATTTCGGGAAGAGCCATAAATCAAGCCTTGTTCTTCCAAATTGCGCATTTGCGCCATTGCAGCAGACATAAACACGTCAATGTCTGCACCTTCTTCAATTTGGGTTTGCAAAGCCCCTGATGATGCGTGGGTAAACTCTACCGTAATATTGTCATGGGCGGCATTAAAAGCCCTTTGAATCTCTTGATTTACATCATGTAAAGACATTGCCGCGCCAACAAGAAGGGTCTGTTCATCATCCCCGCCGCCGCAAGCAGCAAAAATACTCAAAGCACCTGCCAAAACACCCATTACCAACATTTTTCTCATTTTCATTTTAATCTCTCCTCTACCTTTAATAAGATTTACCACTGACCTAAAAACACAAAAAAGCAACTTCCCAAGGAAAGCCGCAAAATGAACCAAACAAATCCCGCAAATCTTCAGAAAATTTACGAAAAAAATCTGATATTTCATGCACTCCTTTCCAAATAGGGAGGCGAGAAGGTTTCCCTTCTGCCCGTCGGTCTTTATCCATAGGCAACCCTTAGGTATCAGACTCGGAGCTATATTATTATCTATACTATACACTATCAAGCCACTTTTGTCAAGGTTTTTACCATCTAAATTTCATAACCGCCTTTTGGGTCATAATCTTCAAATTCGGTTAATTGCCCATCTGCACCATAAGTAAGCCCTGCGATAATTTGCCCACTTTCCGCCTGTTTTGCCAAATAGTCAGCATTTTCGTGAAGGAAAACCCAAGAGGACATCATCTCACTTACAATGTGGCGGGCATGGTTAAGGTTTTGGTTTTTCTCCTCATTATCCTCCAAAAATTCAACACGGATAAGCACGCGGTTGATAATTAGGTACATAATGGCAAGGTCATCAGAAAGCTCCACATCCATGTCCAAAGTTTCAAAAAGCACAGCAAGGCACGCCTTGGCTTTTTCAAGTGCCTTTGACATTTCTGGGCTTGAGGCAGGGGCATCAATGGCATTATCCACATTTTGGATAAGCAAAAGATGGTTGATGATGCACAGCTCCAAGGGGTTGGCATTTTCAATTTTCTCCACAAGCTGGTCGTGGGTTAGGTTTTTAATGTCCATAAATAGACCTCCGCGGGAATTGGCTTTCGTCAGATTTTTGAGGCAATTCTTGATTTTGCAAAGGGGCAGTTCTGTGCGAACCCATAGGTTCGTGCAGGTTCTGAACCTGCAGTCAAAATCGGAAATTGACCAAAAAGATGGCGGAATGCAATTTCCGTGGAGGTCTAATAACCTACCTTAAAATTATTTGTGGTGCAAAGCGGTTATAGGCTGTGCGCATGTTCATCAAGTCAAAAAGCCTTTGCACTTCTGCCATATTGCCAAAGGGGATTTCTTCGCGGTAACGCTCTATCCGCTCTACAATTTGCAATGTCATAGATGGGTCAAGGCTTATCAGCTCTACCTGGTCTGCTGTGTTAATGTTGGTGCGTAGGCTAAGGTGACGCATAACATGGTCTGGCAAATTGCGCACAATGGCAGGCAGTTGGCTTGGCAACAGCCAGCTTCCCCGCTGGGTGTTGATGGATATTAAACGGGCAGTTTCTGCTGACATGCCTGTGGCTTCAAGCTGTTCTCTGGTGGCGCGGTTAAGGTTAATAACCCATGGCAACTCAGGCTCATCCACATATATAAATGGGGCGATGTTATCAAAATTTGCCCCTGCTGGTAAAAACCCGCGGAACTCCTCCACACTTCCAAAATAATTGTTTTGGCGGTGGCTTATAATGTTGTTTACAGCTGTGTTAAGGTTTGCTGTGGTAATCCCAGTAGAGCCAAAAAGGCTTTCAATCTCGCTTCTTGGGGCTGTGTTTATATTGGTATGGGTGCGCATATTGTCTGCAATTGCGTTGGTGTTTTGGGTGTTAAAGGCGGCGTGATGCATCAAATCCTGCACATTGCGCAAAGGCATGATGGCGCGCTGGGCAATGTATGCAGATGCCTGGGCTGGTGTTGCCCCTGCCCGTGTCAGCTGCATTTGGCTTGCAAGGTTAATATTCGCCCTAAAGCTAGGGCGGTATAGCTCAATTGTGTATTCATCTTCAAGGCTGATAAAATGCTCTGCATTGTTAAATTGCAGCTGGGTCATCACCCCGCGTCCTACAAGCTGGTTGATATTTGTAAAAGGACCTTGTGTAACACGAGAGTCTGTAATAGCGCGGGCTGTAGCAAGGGTGAACATTGTTGCAAGCTCGTCCTCTGCCGCTGTGTTGATGTTGGTAGAAACCCCCATTCGGTAGCGGTTGCGCGCAAAATCTTCCCCCGTCATGCCTTGTACAAAAACAAGGTCGTTAACATGGCGGATTGGGTGGGTGTTGCGATAGGACACAATTGCCTGAGCAAGAACCATGTCAACATCAAGGCGGTTATAAATTTGCCATTGGGTGGCTGTGTTGATATTTATGCGGTCTTGATGCCTTAGCAGGGTTGGCTGGCGCATATCTGTTGCCCAAAAGCCCAAACCAACCAAACCCGCGATATATTCTGCTTCTTCCATTTGTTCAAAATACATGGTAAAATAGTGGGCATCGTTAAACAAAGCAAAGCCCATTTCAACAATTTCGCGGTTGATAAACCTGCCGTCTAAGTGGACATACATATAATTCCAGCGGCCATGGGGCTGAATTGGAAGGTTTGGGTCGCTGTTTAAAATTACATTACGACCAACAATCTGCCCTGCTAGATGGTTTACCGCCTGCTGAGAACCCCCAGGCATTACGCCGATAAGGCGCACTAAAGCCTCGCCGTTTGCCGTGCGGACAACAATGGCGTTAACATCCACAACCCGCACCACCGTGGCAGAGGTGCTAGGGGGCAGGGTGATGTAAGAGCTGGCATTAGCAGGAACAGGCAAAAGCCCCACAAGCATAATCATAGCCAAAAAAAGGGTTAAGCCTCTTGTTAATTTCTTCATCAAAGCACACCTTCCTTCTTTGTTTTTGACTTGCGGTATAAAACAAATTTGCGGCCAATTGTTTGGACAAGCTCTGCCCCCGTTCGGGATGCTACAATTTCGGCAGCCTCATCCACTTCCAATTCGCAATTTTGGTTAAGGTCAATTTTTATAAGCTCCCGCGCTTCTAAGGCATCCCGCACACCAATTATAAATTCTGGTGTAACCCCTTCTTTGCCAACGTGAAAAATTGCGGTCATCTGGTTTGCCATAGAGCGCAGTTTCGCTCTTTCTTTGCTTGTTAATGCCATGTTATTATCTCCTATAAATGTGTATTTATTTTGGCGGGGCAAAAAAGTTTTCTGCTGATGTTGTGACCAAATCTGAATCATTAGACCTGTTCTGAAACCTGCTTTCGTCAGATTTTTGAGGATTTTTGTTGAAATGCAAGGCGGCAGGTTCCCCACATACCCGAAGGTATGTGGGGGTTCTGACGCTGTAGCATTTCGGCAAAAATACCGAAAAGATGGCGGAATGAGGTTTCGGGGCAGGTCTATTGCCAGAAAAGCCAACAGGTATAAGCATTATAGAGTTTTCCCGCAATTCGATATTTGGGCTGAAGTCTGAACCAAATGTAAAGTTAGTTGCTGTGCTAAACCTAAAAAGATAGTCAGACATAAAGGAAGCCCATTCCCCCATTTCAAACCAAGGGTGATTTTTCGGGGCAATCAACTTTTCATGTGTGCCTTCTGCAAACACGCAGCGAAGGGCGTGCAAGTCCATATAGTTTCCATCAGCATCTTTAAAATAAAGCCCAAATGAGGGGTCTATCATTATCCATTGTTGCAGCTTTCTTGAAAAAGCATGGGTTACAACATGTACATAATAATCGTCTTCTAAAGGCATACAGGTTATGTGTTTTGCTTCTATACCATATAGGCGCAAAAGCTCTGCATATAAAATTGAAAGCCCGCGGCAGTTTATACCCTCTGGATTTTCACGGATATAACCCACAATAGACACAGCATCACGTTTTTCTGGCATATCCGATGCTCCGTTATGTTTGAAATTGTTATTTAACCAAGTGAGCAAAACCAGCATCAGGTCCACATCTTCATAACCTGCTGTCACCTCATCAAGCTTAAATTCCTCAATCAGACTTCCATACAAATCCCGACGGTTTAAGTCAAAAGTAAAATCAAATTTAATTCCATCATCAGCAAAGTCAGGAAATTCACTTAATTGGGCAACCCGCTTTTTTAACTCCACTTTCTCCATTTTGTGTTCTCCTATGGATAATACTCAAACTCAAGGTCATAAATGCGAACGGTATCCCCTTCGCTAATCCCCTTATTTTCTAATTCGGCAATTATCCCTTTATCCTTTAGATATTTTTGGAAGAAGGCATTGCCTTTTTCTGTGTCTATGCTAGTATAGCCCACCATTTTTTCAACGCCCACACCTTCAACAACATAATAATCATCATCAACAACGGTGACGGTAAATGGCCCATCGGCTATCTTTTCTACCTCCACAAAGTCTTCTTCAAAAACAACCTCATCAGGAATAGACTTCACAATTTGGTGGACAGCAGACATTAAAGGGTCAAGGCCTTGGTTGCTTGCGGCAGAAATGGCAAAAAACTGCCAGTCTTGTTCTTTGCAGTAGGCTTCTATATCAAAAATATTTTCCTGGGCTTCGGGTATGTCCATTTTGTTAGCGGCAATTATTTGAGGACGTTTCAACAGTGAAGGGTCATATTCCCCTAGCTCTTTGTTAATTTGCTCAAGAGCATCAAGGGGCTGCACCCCTTCAAAACCAGAAGCGTCCACAACATGGATAAATGCCTTTGTACGCTCCACATGGCGCAAAAAGTCCGAACCAAGCCCAACCCCTTGGCTTGCCCCTTCCACAAGCCCAGGAATGTCCGCAAGAACAAAATCTTCACCGTAAGAATTGCGCACAACCCCTAAATTTGGGGAAAGGGTTGTAAAATGATAATTAGCAATTTTTGGATTTGCATTTGTTACCATAGAAAGCAAAGTAGACTTGCCCACATTTGGTAAGCCGATAAGCCCAACATCCGCAAGGGTTTTAAGCTCTAAAAACACCTCATACGACTTAGACTCCCGCCCTCTCTCGGCATATCTTGGGGCTTGGCGGGTTGGGGTGGCAAAATGCTGGTTGCCTTTGCCGCCTTTGCCGCCTTTTATCAAAGTGCGCATCTCCCCAGGGGTAGACATGTCCGCCATAATCTGCCCGCTTTCCACTTCGCGGATAATTGTTCCCCGTGGCACGTCAATAATCACATTTTCAGCACCTTTGCCGCTTCTGTTATTTTTTTCGCCAGGGTTGCCGTCAGGGGCTGCAAACTTGCGTTTATAACGAAAGTCAAGAAGAGTGGACATGTTATCATCCACCTGAAAAATAATGTCGCCGCCACGGCCGCCGTCGCCGCCATCTGGCCCGCCATTTACAACATATTTAGCACGGTGGAAGGAAACATGACCATCGCCGCCCTTGCCCCCTGCAATTTTAATTTTTACCTTATCTACAAACATAATTAATCACCTTTTTATATTATAACACAAGCTCCCACCAAAAGCAAGGCAGGAGCTAGTTTATTTTATTTACTCTAAGTTAGACGGTCCAAAACCATGAGGCAACAGCTGTCCCAGAGTAAAAACCCTATATTCTTCTGGGCTTTTAGCCACTATTATTTGAAAACCTGGCGGGCAAAACTCCATCAACACTTGACGGCATACCCCGCAGGGAAAGCAGTCATCTGCCAAATGGTCAGCCCCGCCCACAACAGCAATTGCAGAAAATTTGCGAACACCGTCAGCAACAGCCGTAGAAACAGCTGTGCGCTCGGCACAAATACCTGGGGTAAATGCTGCATTTTCAACATTACAGCCCGTATAAACTTTGCCACAAACACTTAGCAACGCCGCCCCAACCTTAAACCCAGAATAAGGCGCGTAAGCCATTTCACGGGCTTCAATCGCTTGTTTGATTAAATTCTTAATATCCATTTCACCACTCCATAGTAGACCTGCTCCGAAACCTCATTCCGCCATCTTTTTGGTCTTTTTGCCGAAATGCTGCAGCGTCAGAACCCCTGCATACCCAAAGGTATGCAGGGAACCTGCCACCTTGTATTTCAACAAAAATCCTCAAAAATATGACGAAAGCAGGTTTCGGAACAGGTCTAGTTACCATATTTATTCACTATCTTTTCTCCCCAAAAACCGTCACACCACTGAAAATTTCAATCATCTCCCGTCGGATATTGTTGATAATTTCCAGCCGCTTGCGGGGGGCAAGCTCATACACATCATGGTTAAATAAATACTCTTGCAAATCCACATCACTTAGCATCATTTTAGTATGGAAAAGGTTGTGCTGATAAACATTCATATCAATAACGTCATATTTTTCTAGGGTTGCAGGGTCTATATAATCCTGTATACTTGCAAGTTGTTCATCCATGAAAATTTTATTTCCTGCCACATCACGGGTGAAGCCCCTTACACGGTAATCCATGGTAATAATGTCAGAATCAAAATTTTCTATTAGATAATTAAGAGTTGACAGAGGTGTAATTTCTCCACAGGTGGAAACATCAATGTCCACCCTAAAGGTGGCTATGTTGGTTTCTGGATGAAATTCTGGATAGGTGTGAACAGTTATGTGGCTTTTGTCCAAATGAGCCACGACGGTTTCTTTTTCTGCAAGACCAACAGGTTTTTTAATTTCCTCTTCTGCAATCAAAATGGTAACAGAAGCCCCTTGGGGGTCATAATCCTGCTTAGAAATATTAAGAACATGGGCTCCAATCATCTCTGTCACATGAAGCAAAATATCCGTTAGCCTGTCAGCATTATATTCCTCGTCAATATAAGCAATATAATCCTCTTGCTCCTTGGCACTGCCTGCATAACAGATGTCATAAATATTAAAACTCAACGACTTGGTAAGATTATTAAACCCATGTAATTTTAATTTGTCTGACAATCTCATCACCTCTTAAATTATTTCAAGAAAAAGCCCCAAAACCCGTTACTTCAGGCTTGGGACCGTTCGTGTGTTAAATGTATCACATTTTTGTGGATTTGTCAAGAATTATTTATCAATCACCACTAATCTTTCTGCTTGGTTCCAAAAAGATAACCAAAGATAAATGTAAGCAATGGTATCAAAAGACTTATCACACTTAAAGAAAACTCACCAATAACACTAACTTCTCCCCCATCAGCAAAAAACATTGCCACCCAAGCAAGAATAAATATACCAAATATACCCACCAATGTTATAATGGTGAGTTTATATGCCATACCTCTACGTTGCTCATCAGGGTTTTGACCCTCCAAACTTGCAGTCAAACGTGCTTTACCTTTTTCTCGTTTATAATTTTTATCTGGAGGTGGAGGCTCTATATCCTCCCTAAGCCTATCTTCTGTAAACGGCTTCAATATCGTACCACTCCTCCTTAATTATATCTTCATCATCAAGAGGGCGACCATTATCTTCATACGCTATAGCCCAAGCTGTACCAGGCACATGAGTTATCTGACTCAAATCCCAACCATCAAGATTTCCATATTTATCCAATACGTATTCCAGAGCATCATAAAAATCTTTACGCTCAAAAGAAACTACACGTTTTTCTCCACTTATATTTGTTTTTGCGTATATGTGGTTAATATTCTCTTTTCCAAATTTACTATATTCATCATAAACAACTCTAATAACGGGACCAAGTCGCCAAGACTCAATCGGGTTATCGAAAAGCTTTATATCATAGTCCTTTAAATATTTTTTGTAAACAAAATAGATTAACTTCTGCAATTTCATATGGGTCATTCCTAACCCCATTTTAGAAGCTTGGTTTATAATAGAATTGGAAACAAGTAAGACAGCTTCATCTTTTCCTGTAAAAAACTTCATTGCCTCAACCCCTTTCTTTATCGCAAGCTCAATGTAATAACAAAATTTTGACATAATAATCACCAAGAGTATTATTCTCAATAATTATACGCAATAAACCCGTATCAAGATACTATATTAAATATCTAACTTCATTATATATCTTATAACGGTTTTTTGTCAACGGTTTTTAGCGAATTTTAATGAATTTTTTAAAAATATACATTAAAATTCAAATAAAAAACTGTCATCATATAGAAATTTGACAACAGTTTTTTATTTTGAATATAACAATGATTATCAATTTCTAATGAGATAATCAAAAGCACCAAGAGCTGCTGTTGCGCCGCTTCCTATGGATATGACTATTTGTTTATAAACGCTGTCTGTGCAGTCTCCCGCTGCAAAGACACCTGTCATATTTGTTGCGCCGTGCTTGTCCACGATAATTTCACCCATTTTTGTTAGCTCTAATGTTCCTTTTAGCCATTCTGTATTAGGCATTAAGCCGATTAGGATGAAAACGCCTTGGGTGTTTATGGTTGTTTGCTCTCCTGTTGCTCTGTCAGCATAAACAAGGCCTTCGACTTTGCCGTTGCCTGTTATTTCCTTTGTTTCCACATTGGTTAAAACAGTGGCATTTTTAAGACTGTGCAAACGGTCTTGTAGCACTTTATCGGCTTTTAGCTCTGGCAAAAATTCAAGAACGGTTACGTGGTTTACAACCCCTGCCAAGTCAATGGCGGCTTCTACTCCAGAATTTCCTCCGCCAATGACCACAACATCTTTGCCTGCAAACAATGGGCCGTCACAGTGAGGGCAGTAAGCTATGCCTTTGTTTTTAAACTCGGCTTCGCCAGGTACGCCAATGTCACGCCATCTTGCCCCTGTTGCTAAAACAACCGTTTTTGATTTTAGAGTTGCTCCGCTTTCCAAGCTAATCTCCACAAGCTCTTTTCTATCAAGCTTTACAGCTTTTTGCGTGGTTATTATATCCACAGGATATTCTTTAACATGGGCTTCCACCTGCGCCATAAACTTAGGGCCTTCGGTGTACTTTGTGCCGATAATATTTTCTATACCCATGGTTTCCATCACTTGTCCACCCATGGTTTCTGCCAACATACCTGTGCGTATGCCCTTCCTGGCAGCATATATAGCCGCAGCAGACCCAGCAGGGCCGCCGCCAACCACCAACACATCATAAGGCTCTTTTGAGTCTAGCGCGCTAGTGTCGGCAGTTTCTCCAAGCTTTGATAATATGGTTTCAATACTCATGCGCCCTGCGCCAAAGTCCTCACCATTAAGGTGAACCATAGGCACAGATAAAATCTGCTTTGCTTCAACCTCATCTTGGAAACTGCCGCCCTCTACCATGGTATGGGATATATTAGGGTTAAGCACGGTCATCATATTAAGAGCTTGTACAACATCAGGGCAGTTGTGGCAGGTTAGACTTACATAAGATGTAAATTCTAACTTTCTATTAATTTTCTTTATCCGTTCAATTATTTCGTCATCAAGTTTGGGTTTGCGCCCGCTTACCTGTGCAAGAGCCATTATAAAAGATGGAAGTTCGTGACCCATAGGAAGCCCAGCAAAAACAACACCGCTAACTTCATCTTGTTTGTCGATGGCAAAGCTAGGTGTTCTTGCTAAAGTGGCTTTTTCAAAGGATATTTTATCAGAAAGCTCCGAAATTTCCTGAACAAAGGATAAAACATTTTCAGAAGCTTCGCCTTTGCCTACGCTTACCTTTAAAACAACAGGCTGTTGGATATAGTCCATGTATGGAATAATCACATCTCTCGTTTCTTTGTCTAGCAACATAAAATACCTCCAATTATAGTAATAATAAAATTATAAACCATTTATCTTATAATGTCAATAACATTTGTAGGATTTACAAAACCTTTTTCCACATTAAAAATTTTTGTGCCTGGATGGCTTGCGTAAGTTTTAAAATGAGCCTCTGCCCCTGTAAGGGTTATTATGGATTGCAAACCATGAATTTTATCCATAAGAAACTTTTGACGGCTGCCGTCAAGCTCTGACAAAATGTCATCCAGTAAGAGAACAGGGGTTGTGCCACGCTCCTTTTTTATTAAATCAATCTGAGCCAATTTTATAGACAGTGCCGCTGTGCGTTGCTGACCTTGGGAAGCAAAAAGTCTGCCGTCCTTTTGGTTTATTTTAAAATCCATATCATCTTTATGGATGCCTATGGATGTATGTTTGCGGTGAATGTCATGGTGGCGATTTTTAGCCAGCCTGTCAAAAAAAACATCTGCTTCAGTGTTGTTTTTGTAGATAATTTCCAGCCGTTCCCCTCCGCCTGTTATTTCATTTTGGTTTATATCAGCAATTTGGGATAAATGGGCAACAAAGGTCTTTCTCGCCGCGATTATAGGTTTGCCGTAAGCCACCAGCTGCTCATCCCAAATTTCTAGGGTTTCTGACAACCGTGGATTTGTGTAAATTTCTCGCAAAAGGTTGTTGCGCTGTTTCATCACCTTATAATACATCCGCAGATTATGATAATAGGCAGGGTACATCTGGCAAAGCTCCATATCCATAAAACGCCGCCTAAGACCAGGGCCCGCCTTGATTAGGGATAAATCTTCAGGTGAAAAAATTACGCATAAAAGATGCCCGAAAAGCTCCCCTAAACGCTTAATGGGCAGCCCGTTAACCCACATTTTCTTTCCATCTTTATCAATTTCTGTGGCTATCTTATCTGCACCATGTTCGCCCTCAACAAATACAGTGGAAGAGGCGGTTTTCTCTCCAATATTAACCAATTCCCTATCACGGCTTGCACGATGAGAACGCCCAACAGAGGAAAAATAGACAGCTTCCAAAAAATTTGTTTTGCCCTGGGCATTGTCGCCATGCATTATATTAATGCCGCCGCCAAGCTCCACGTCAGCAGTAGCTATATTACGGAAATTGCTGAGGATAACTCGCTTAACATGCATCTTATCCTCGCAATCTTAGGGGCAATACAAGATATTTGTAATCTTCGCTGTCCTCCACCTTAATAATACAGGGCGAAAGGGGGGATGAGAAGGAAATGGTAATCTTCTCATCTTCCAAGGTGCGCATAACATCAGTTAAATACCGCGGGTTAAAGGCAATTTCAATTTCTGGGCCATCTTGCATAACAGCCATTTCCTCGAAGGATGTTCCAAGCTCGCCGCTGGATGTAACAGCCATAACAGAATCTGAAATTTTAAGGCGAACAGGGTTTTTCTTGCTGTCTTTGGAAATTAGGGTGGCACGCTCTACACTTTCCATCATTTCTATGCGGTTGGCAGATATTTCGGTGGTAACTTCAGGGGAAAACATATTTTCGTAATTTATAAATTCGCCCTCAATTAAGCTGGACACAACGGTGCAGTTTTCAAGCTCAAAAAGCACATGTTTATCAGTAATATAAAAATTTGTATTAGAATCTCCGTCAGATGATAAAAGTTTACCAACCTCGCTCATGGTTTTGCTGGGTACAACCACCTTGGCGTCACCCTCACCATCTACAGGGTTTTGGCGCAAAGATATGCGGAAACCATCCACCGCAACAAGCCTGAACAATTCATCTTTAATATCAATTAATTGACCGCACAAAACAGGCTTTGTGGTATCTAAAGACACAGAAAAAACCGTTTGGCGTATCATGTTTTTAAGCACCAAAGAGGATATTTTATAAGCTTGTGTCTTGGACACGTCAGGCATATCAGGAAACTCTTCCGCGTTCATACCAAGGATTTTAAATTCCGATTTGCCAGACTTAACCACAACCAAATTTTTATCATCACAGGTTATTTCTATGGTTGGTCCTGGCAAGCCTCTTACAATATCACCAAAAATCTTAATATCAAGGGCAACAGCACCAGATTCTAAAATCTCTCCTTCAATAGAACCTGTGGCAATGGTCATTTCAGAATCTTTAGCTGTTAACTTCAAGCCATTTTCATCAGCTACCAAAAGGCAACATTCTAATATAGGTATGGTGGACTTGGAACTTGCTACTTTCGATACAATACCAAGACCATCAGCTAACAAATTTTTAGCGCATATAATTTTCACGTTTCTTCCTCCTTAAAGATATTATTGAGCCACTTGTGCATAACATAAAATATATATAATTGTTTTAGTAGTAGCAGTAGTAGGTAATGTGGATTTGTGCAAAACCCTTTTAAACATTATAAAACAGGGCTTAAACCACATTAAATACTTTGTGGGAAATCTAAAATAATCCAGTTATTTTTCCACGGTTTCCACAATGTTTTTAACTTGTAAAAATAATCCACAATTTTAAACAAGTTATTAGACCTGTTCTAAAACCTCATTCCATCATCTTTTTGGTCTTTTTGCCGAAATGCTACAGCGTCAGAACCCTCACATACCTATGGGTATGTGAGGAACCTGCCCCCTTGCATTTCAGCAAAAATCCTCAAAAATATGACGGAAGCAGGTTTCAGAACAGGTCTATTTTCAAATTATTCACCTTTAATTTTTATAACTAAATCATCAATTTCTTTTTTCAATTTCTTATCTTTCTCAATTTTAGCTTCCATTTTATCCACAGCATGGCTTACTGTAGAATGGTCCCTACCACCAAATTCCTTAGCTATGGTTTTTAAAGGTTTTTGCACCAACATTCTACATATATACATGGCAACATGGCGGGCATGAACCAAGTCTGCTGTACGGCGGCTGCCCTTTATCTCTTCTGTTGTTATGCCGAAGTACCCTGCACACACCTCTTGAATATACTGCTCATTAATCTCCCTTTGTTCATGCTGTTTTATCATATCTTCAAGGGCAGACATGGCAAATTCTAATGTGCATTTTGTTCCTGTTAGGCGGGAACGGGCAGTTACGGAGTTTAAAGCCCCTTCCAGCTCTCGGATATTAGAATGTATGTATTTTGCAATTAAGTCAATAATTTCTTTGTCAACCTGCAATCTTTCAGATTCTGCTTTGCGCCATAAAATTGCCGTGCGGGTTTCCAAATCAGGCAAAGAAATATCAACAGACAGGCCGCTGTTAAAGCGGGAGCGCAAGCGGTCCTCTATAGATTTAAGTTCGCTTGGGGGCTTGTCCGATGTTAAAACAATTTGCTTGCCGTCGCTGTGCAAGGCGTTAAAGGTGTGGAAAAACTCTTCTTGAGTTCCGTCTTTATCTGATAGAAACTGAATGTCGTCCACCATTAAAACATCCACATTTCGGTATTTTTCCCGAAATGTTTCATTTTTATTGTGGCGAATTGCACCAACAAATTCGTTTACCAAATTTTCTGATGATGTGTATAAAATTTTCGCATCTGGATTGCTCATCACCACATGGTTGCCGATGGCATGCATTAAATGGGTTTTACCCAAACCAACATCACCATAAATATACAGGGGATTATAACGCCCCCCTGGGTCCTCTGCTACAGACTGGCTGGCAGCATAAGCAAATTCATTACATTTACCCCTAACAAAAGTGTCAAAAATAAACCTTGTGCTTAGCCCTGCCGTGTTTGTGGTGTTTTTAAGCCTTGGGGCATTTTCTACTGGTTTTGGTTGCTCTACGACACCCTTACCTTTAGCCTCAAATTCTTCAACTTCATTTTCTAAAAGAATATTAATTGTATATTCTTTGCCAAAAACAACCCCAAAAGCCCCAGAAATTTTATCTATATATCTCTCGTATACGGTTGTTTTCACATGTTGGCTTCCTGTGGTAAGGGTAAAACTGTCCTCATCCATGTCGTAAGGGGTAAGTGGTGCTACCCAAGAGTAATAAACCGCGGGATTTAAAGACCCCTTACGCAAATAAGAAGTTACCGAATCCCAATAACTTTCAACTGTGTTGATTACCAAGGCATTGTTGCCAGAAAAAACATTTACCATTTTTAAACTGCACCCCTCAAACTATTCATAAACTTATCCACAAACTGTGGATAAGTTATCCACGTTATCCACAGCCTATGTAAAAAGGTTTTAGTAAATTTTCACATACTTATCCACAACATATCAACAAACCCCTGTAATTATAGGGTTATCACGGTTTATATTATACCAAATTGGCAATTAATTTTCAAGGGTATTTTAATATTATTTAAAATTAGACCTGTTTTGAAACCTCATTTCACCATCTTTTCGGTCTTTTTGCCGAAATCAAGGGGGCAGGTTTCAGAACAGGTCTATTCGTTTCACGTGGAACTTTTGAAATCGCATCTATTAGGGTTAAAATAAATTAAATAAAAAATTTATAAAATTTGTGTTGACAAAATGTCTTTGTCGTGGTAGAATATCTTTTGTTGGAAATTTCGCTGGTATAGCTCAGTCGGTAGAGCGCTCCGTTGGTAACGGAGAGGCTCCCGAGTTCGAATCTCGGTACCAGCATAAAATTAAACCCTACTAAAATTTTTAGTAGGGTTTTTTGTAACAAAATTTACAGCAACTCGTATTCACTTGTATAGAACGTCATTTATATAGAGGGGGGAGCTATGAATACCAGCACTTTAGACGCTATTTACAGAAAATACCATAAAAATATTTACAATTATATTGCCTTTCGCATTAACAACCATTATGACGTGGAGGAGCTTACCCATACTGTTTTTGAAAAAGCCATTACCAATTGGGAGCGTTACAACCCCGCAAAACCCGTCGAACCTTGGTTGATAACTATTGCCAAAAACACCGTTACGGACTATTTGCGTAAAAACGCCCGCCGAAAACATCAAGGGCTGGATGATGTGATGGACTTTCCATCTTCTGACAAAAGCCCTGACGAAATTTTGCTTTTAGATGAAGAAAACAGGGATTTAATGGTGGCAATGGATAGGTTAAAACCAAAAGAAAGGCAAATTTTATCCCTGCGGTTTGCCACTGATTTAAAGTATGATGAAATTGCACGTATTATGGGAAAAACAAGCGCGAATGTGCGCATTATCACCCACAGAGCATTAAAAAAGTTGCGTGCCGAACTGGAAGCCCAGAACTTGTAAAGGAGGACAAAAATGGATAACAAGGACTTTATAGAAAAAATCAAACAAATAGATTTTTCAGCTCAGGCAGCAAATAAAGAAGCCCGCCTGTCGCAATTAAAAATTAAGGCTGAAGAGGCAGAAGTTATAAAACCTAAACTATATGTTAATGGCGAGCCTTACCACAAACAGGAGGAAGCCCCTGAAAATAAATGGCGGAAATTTGGCAATGCCATTGCTGGTTTTTTGGTTATTGCTGCATTGTCTGTTGGGGGGTATTTTGGATGGCAATTTATCGACAATATTAGACCACAAGACCAAGAGCATCAAGTTGCCACAAATGGATATTTTACAACATCAAATGGCACGGAAGGCAGATATGACGATTTGATGGAAGCCTTAATGAATTTCCCAGTAACGACGATACGACTGCCAACTTATATACCAGAGCGTTTTGTTTTTTACAGTGCCGTTGTTGATAGTTTTGGTTCTACCTCACCTTTTCCTAATACCCTTTACAGCTTAACTATTACTTACAAATACGGTGATGCTTTTCTGTACATTGAAATTTTAGCTCCTGTGGAACACCTAAACATCGGTGGAGATGTGGAAGATTTGGAAATTAACGGGCTTCCTGCGTTTATAGGTATCGAAGGAAACGTAATAATTTTTAATATGGATGACATACAGTACAGTATTTCCACGAGAATTGATGGGGCAACCCGTGAGGAAATAATCCGCATTGCAGAAAGTATTGTTTATCGTCCTTACGGTTTACCAGAGGGTTTTCATGTTGTTCGCTCTACAAATTATCCAGATGGCACACCTGCCGAATTTCCAGCCAGTGGCACAAGGGATTTGGAGATGGGCATGTCGTTCTTCCCAGTACCTGACACCCCTTTGCCGACCTATGGAAATATTCATTTCACCCAATTTTCGGAAGTTATACTCCACGTTTGCCCTATCCAAACCCCAAACGCGCCACGGGCAGGACATAATGTTAGTATAACCTACACCGACCACCAAGGCATTGTTAAACTTGCTCTCCGTTTAGCCTATTTGGTGTATCCATACGACTTTACAATGCAACGCGAATATTGGATGAATAATTGGGAATGGGTGGAAATTAATAATTTGACAGGATGGTATGGCGATGGCATTTTAGCGTTCCAAATTGGAAATGTTATGTATCAGATGGGTGGATTTAGCAATTCAAACATAGACCGTGACGACCTAATCCGCATAGCAAAAACCATCCCCCTCCCCACCTTTGTTTCTGGCACATTTTACGACCTTGATGAAGCTTTAGCAAGTTTTTACCACCCAATCTCTCTACCAACTTATCTGCCAGAGGGTTTTGAATTTTCTTTCGCTACGCTAGACTACTTTACCGACCCTTTTAACGGCAACATCACACACTCTATTATAATTGACTACGCAGATGGCAGAAACTGGCTGGTTTTACGCATCAGTATCGGCAGTGAAGTAGCGGTTGCCTACAGACACGAAGAAACACGGATTAATGGCTTCCCTGCATTTGTTGGTACTAACTCTATACATATTAAGAAAACCCCTGACATAATCTACTGGCTCTGGACAAGCAATAACGCGTATATCATGGTATCTGCTGAGGAGCTTATGAGGGTTGCTCAGTCCATTCCACCTCATCCGCAAATAATCGCCCCTCATCAGGTATTTTATAATTTAGATGAAGCCCTAGCGGTGTTTGCAATACGTGATATAGCCCTGCCAACCTATTTACCAGATGGTTTTGCTTTTACACGTGCAGAAGCCAACACCCACTCAATTATTTTAGAATATTATGGCGGTGGAGCTGGTTTTTTCCATATGCAAATTTTGAATAATATACCATATGGCACATCATGGGGCATTGGGCAGTTTGAAGATGACCAGATTGTAATGGTAAATAACACTGCCGCCAGATATTTCGGTGATGGAAGTTTGGATTTTTATGTTGATGGTGTGATGTATTGGATACAGTCCTTCGGAACGCTTAATCAGCAACGGCTTATTAGGATTGCTGAGTCTATTAACAACCAATATGTAACTGTCGCCTCACCTGTTATACATACATTGGAGGACGGCAATGGTTTTTCTGTAACCCATAACAACCTGCACCCGTTTCGTGTTGATATTGACAATGTAATTACAGGGCTAACTGCCCATCAGCTTGCCATAATGACGGTTACAAGCTCTATGAGTTCTGGCAGTGCCACACTTGTAATTACGGATTACAGCGGCGACAGTGGTTTTGAGCTTAGGATGGAGCTTTGCCATGAGGGTAATACAACATTTATAGAAACAGGTCTTGACAGCACTGATGTTAGTTTCTACTTTGAGCTTGATGGGGTGCGAGATTTTAATGCTACCGTAACTTGGGGTAGTTAGCCCATGTAAATGGGATAACTTTAAAGATGAATTTTGTGCTTGACAGTGTAGTGTTTGCTGTGGTATACTATTGTCATAAAGCTTTCCGCATGCTTTTAACCAAATTTTTCAGTGGATGAAAAAACAACCCCTCTAGAGAGTTGGCTCTAGAGGGGTTGAACTTTATCCGATTAAATCGAGCAAAGTTTTTAACGCTTCCAGTATTTATACCCATTCCCTACCAAAACAGCAACAATAAACTTGTCTTTTTGTCCGATTGACTGCGTCACAAGAACCCGCACATACCTATGGGTATGCACGGAACCTTGTTCCTTGCAATCGAACAAAAATCCTGCGTTTCTTGTCACTGTTTTGGTAGGGAATGAGTATACTTAGCAGTTTTTGCCGCTTTGTAAACACTTTCAAGCAATTTGTTGGTTGCTTGCCGCATACCTATCCACCTCCTTTCGCAGTGGAATATTCCTATTATAACATAATACTACAAAATACGCAATAGCTGTTTGGTATTGCGCTATTTGGGTTTGTTATGGTATAATTTTTAAATGATATTGTGATTTGGGGTGGTTTTGTGTTGCAGAGTTTTAAAACAATTGACAAGGAAGCTATTATTGAAACCATGGAAAAGGGCAGCCGTTTTATTGGTCATGCTTTTCCTGTGGATAATGAAGAGGATGCCCTTGCCCATTTGGCGCAAATTAGGCAGATACATGCCAAGGCAACTCATAACTGCTGGGCATGGCAAATGGGTATGGCTAATCAGATGACGCGGCAAAGTGATGATGGAGAGCCTTCTGGCACGGCGGGGATGCCCATGCTTGACTATCTTCGTAAAGAAGATTTGAAAAATGTTTTGGTTATTGTTACGCGGTATTATGGCGGGACTTTACTTGGGACGGGAGGGCTTGTACGCGCTTATGGCCATGCGGCTAAAGAGGCTTGTATTGCCGCCCGCATTGTGGAGAAGCACCTCTATCAAAAATTTGCCATTACAGTGCCATACCATCTTGGGGGGAAGCTTGAACATGAGTTGCGCACAGGGGGGCATATAATTGGTGATGTTGCTTATGCTGAAAACATAACCTTTACTGTGCTTACAGAAATGCCCCATGCTGAAAATCTTGCTAAACATATTACAAATATTACCGCATCTGTTGCAGAAATTGTGTGGCAAGAAACCCCTTATATGGAACGCCTGTAAAATTTTTAAAAAAGTGTTTGAAAAATTCCTTAGGATGTGTTAATATTTTATTATGAGCGTACATGAAATCGGCAGAGGGATTTTACAGATTAATTTAGGGGTGTTGGCAACTAATATTAAAGTTGCCAGAAGCCTTGTTTCTGCGCACACTCGTGTAATGGCTGTTGTTAAGGCAAATGGTTATGGTCATGGTATTGCTGATTGTGGCTTTGCGGCTGTGAGGGCTGGGGCGGACATGCTTGGAGTTGCCACGGCAGACGAGGGTGCTGTTCTGCGCAAAGCAGGCATCACCGAGCCTATTTTGATAATAGGCCCCATAATTGGTCCTGGCATCAAAGGCATTGTAGAGGCGGGATTGACCGTTACTGTTTTTAGCCTTGATATTGCCAAGAAGCTGTCTTTAGCAGGTGGCGGCAAGGTGCATATTAAAATTGACAGCGGTATGAACCGTGTTGGATTTAGGGTAAATAACCAGCAAGCCCTTGAAGCCGCCTGTCAAGAAATTTTGCAGATTGCAGACTTGCCTAATATCCAAATTGAGGGGATTTTTTCCCACTTTGCCTCATCAGACAGCAACCCAGATTTTACAAAAGAGCAGTTTGAGTGTTTTAACAATGTAATTAGGCGGCTAGAACAATTGGGCTTGCACATACCCATCAAGCACATTTCTAATTCTGGCGGGGTTTTAAACCATCCAGAGTGCAATTTGGATATGGTGCGCATTGGTGTTTTAATGTATGGCCTAGCCCCATGTTCCACGCCAGAAGGTGCAGAAAAACTCGCCAAAATGGGCATTTTGCCAGCTCTTAGATTTAAAAGCAGTGTTGGGCAGGTTAAAACCATTGGGGCAGGAGAATCTGTAGGTTATGGACGCAGTTTTGTTGCCGAAAGGTCAATGGAAGTTGCTACAATTCCTTTGGGTTACGGTGACGGCATATCCCGCCAGTTAAGCAACAAGGGTTATGTAATGATAAATGGGTGTAAATGCCCGATTATCGGAAGTGTTTGCATGGACCAATTTATGGTAAATGTCACAGGGGCAAATGCTGTCCATGGTAATGAAGTAACCATAATCGGGCAGGGCGTTTCTGCCGAGGATGTTGCACAATTGCAAGGAAGCATTAATTATGAAGTTGCAACAGGTTTATCACAGAGGATTCAAAGGCAATATAAAATATAACTTAATTTTAGGAGGAAACAAAAATGAAAGTTGGAACCGTTAAGGAAATTAAGCGTCACGAGTATCGCGTAGGGCTTACCCCAAACAATGTAAAAGATTATGTTGGTGCTGGTCACGAGGTTTTTGTCCAGTCTGGTGCTGGTCTTGGTTCTTCTATGACCGATGAGGACTATGTTGCGGCAGGCGCAACCATTTTGCCAACGGCTGAGGATGTTTGGGGCACTGTTGACATGGTTGTTAAGGTTAAAGAGCCACTAAAAGAAGAGTATGACCTGATGAGAGAGGACCAAATCTTGTATACATACTTGCATTTGGCAGCTGACAGACCTCTTACTGACGCTCTTATGAAGCAAAAAGTTAAGGCTGTTGCTTATGAAACCATCCGTGATAGAAATGGCGGTTTGCCACTTTTGAAGCCTATGAGTGAAGTTGCTGGAAAATTGTCTGTTCAGGCTGGGGCTCGTTGCTTAGAAAAATCCATGGGTGGCCGCGGTGTGCTTCTTGGCGGTGTTCCTGGTGTTGCTAAAGGTAATGTTGTTGTTATCGGCGGCGGTGTTGTAGGTATTTCTGCTATGAAAATGGCGTTAGGTCTTGGCGCAAATGTTACTGTGCTTGACAACAGCTTTGACCGTTTGACCTATCTTGATGACATTTACGGGCAAAAAATCCAAACCATGTACTCTACACCAGCGGCTATTGAAGAGGCGGTTATCAAAGCTGACCTTGTAATCGGTGCTGTTTTGATACCTGGCGGAGCTGCTCCAAAGCTTATCAAAAAATCTTATCTTAGCAAGATGAAGCCAGGAAGCGTTATTGTAGATGTGGCAGTTGACCAAGGTGGCTGTGCTGAAACCACCAAAGCTACTTACCATGATGACCCAACTTTCGTTGTTGATGGGGTTATACACTATTGCGTGGCAAACATGCCTGGTGCTGTTAGCCAAACATCTACCTACGCACTAACTAACGCCACTTTGTCCTATGGCTTGAAAATTGCCAATATGGGCTTGGAAGCTGCTGTTTCAAACGATTCATATTTATATCCTGGGGTTTCAACTTACAAAGGAAAGCTAACTTGCACAGAAGTTGCCCGTGACTTCGGTATGGAGCATACCGACCTTAAAACCCTTATCTAATTATAGCCGAACTAAAATCAGACGTGGCGCAATTAAAAACTATTACACAACAGTTAGATAACCGTTTAAGTGTTGTTGAAAAAGTAATGTTTTCTTTGGAAAAGCGTGCTGATGAAAATGGTAGCATCTTATAGCAAACGCACCTTGAAACCCATGGCGCAGAGGGAAGCCCGTCGCCAGAGGGCGTAAGGGCGTTTTGACCGATAGCGGCATGGGATTGAAAGGACGTTTGCTATAGCAAAGCTTGAAATTAAGCAAGAGAGAGAAGTCGAGGCAATGTTTGATTATGTGAACCTCGCTTTGGATAAAGTTCGGGATATTTGGGATAAGGCTTTGGAAGTTGAAAAAGAACAACACGGAATGCGCATTAAAATACTAGAAGAGCGCGTGACCAAGCTAGAAAAAGTTGGATAACGGAGGTCGAAATGGCTGTTATTTTAGACGGCAAGGCATTTGCCGCTATTGTAAAAGAAAAAACTAAAGATGAGGTTGCAAGGCTAGGGCTTACCCCTAGTCTTGCTGTTGTCATAGTAGGTGACGACCCTGCGTCCCGTGTATATGTTAATGGAAAGAAAAAAGATTGTGCCGAGTGCGGCATAAGAAGCGAAGAGTTTACCCTAGCAGCAGATGTTGGGCAAGAAAAGCTTCTAAGTTTGGTTGAGGAGCTTAACAACCGTGATGACATTAACGGCATTTTGGTTCAATTGCCTTTGCCAAAGGGTTATGACGAGCAGGCGGTTATTGCTGCCATCAACCCAAACAAAGATGTAGACGCTTTCCACATGGAGAACATTGGGCGGATTATGGATGGTAACTTTACATTTGCCCCCTGCACCCCCTATGGCGTTATGCGCCTTTTGGAGCATCATGGCATTGACCCTGCAGGCAAACATTGCGTAGTTGTTGGGCGCAGTAACATTGTGGGTAAGCCAATGGCGATGCTGATGCTGCACAAACATGCCACAGTAAGCATAGCCCACAGCCGCACCCCAGACCTTGGCGCGATGACACGCCAGGCGGACATTTTGGTGGCGGCAGTTGGCAAACCAAACCTTATCACCGCTGACATGGTGAAGCCAGGGGCTGTTGTTATCGACGTTGCTATAAACCGTGGTGATGACGGCAAACTCTGCGGTGATGTAGATTATGCCCCAGTGGCAGAGGTTGCCAGCTACATTACCCCTGTGCCTGGCGGCGTTGGCCCAATGACCCGTGCAATCCTAATGGAAAACACGGTAATTGCTGCGAAAAAGGCTGCTGGTAAGTTTTAGACAAATAGCTCTTTCAGATTTTTTCTAAAAAATGACCGTATTAACCCCACCTAATGTAATGTTTGGTGGGGTTAAATTTATGGTTATGAAATGTAAAGTCAACTGTTTAGGGAATGAGTATGTAATTACAACTTGCGGAAAATATCCAAACTATGGGCAGTCACTCCTACCATGTCGGGGCGTTCGCATACTGCATAATGGTATCGCAAGTATAACTCGAATGTATCATCGTCCATTGCCATAATATCATTGCGCAAAATGCGGCTAAGCATATTTGTTGCTACATAATGCAGCCGATTAACAGAAAAGCCTGACATTAAGCAATCAATATTTTCTTTTCGAGTTAGTGCAAAAATATCTTCGGGGGTACTTCTCACATCAAAAGTTTGGGGATTTATACGACCGTTGTCCAGCTCATCTTCGATTTTCCATAAGCCTCGCACAAACCTATCTTCTATAATGGCGGCATCGGCAATAACATATGCAACAAATACAACACCGCCAGGTTTAGTTACACGCAATGCTTCGCTGATACATTGCCGTTTATCTTCGGTGGTATACAAATGATACATGGGACCCAGTATAAGGGTGATGTCAAATAAATTGTTGTTAAACATATGTAAATCCAGCGCATTACCCTGTTGCACACGGATATTTTGAGTCGGAGTTATTTGTTTCTGGAAAATATCTATGTGTTGCTGCACAAGTTCTACAGCCTCAACATCAAATCCTTTGTCGGCAATGGCACGGCTGTACCGCCCTGTACCTGCACCAACTTCCAATACTTTTACACCTGATGATAGATATTTTTCTATATAACGCATAGTTGTTAAAAATTCAACGGAGTTGCATTTGTTAGCTAATCTCCCATCTTCATCATAATTGCCATAGTAATTTGTAAGTAATTCCGTTTGATGTTTAATTCGTGTATCCATTTTTAAACCTCCCAATAACAAGCATCATCCCCCCGTAGGGGCGCATAATATGCGCCCGTTGCTGGGTAAACGTATTCTACATCAGCATAACATTTGTCGGACAGCGGGCGCATAATATGCGCCCCTACGGGGTGTTGGGTAAAATTATATACAGTTATTTTCACAAGAAGAAAGCACCCACAAAACTACATTGTGAGGGTACAGGACTTTCATAACCCGCTTGGCTTCGGCATCACTGTCCATCGTAGGGGCGCATATTATGCGCCCGATGCTGGACAAACGTATTCTGCATTATCGTCACCTTCATCGGACAGCGGGCGCATAATATGCGCCCCTACGGGGTGTTGGGTAAAATTATATATGGTTATTCGCACATAGGTGGGAGGTGATATGTAATCGTTGTTCCTTCCCCTTCCGCGCTTTCTATCGAGATTTTTCCGCCGTGGTGTTCTGCAATGTGTTTGGCGATGGAAAGACCAAGCCCTGTGCCACCCGTGGCTTTAGAGCGGGATTTTTCCACGCGGTAAAACCTTTCAAAGATGCGGTCGTGATGCTCTTTTGGTATGCCTATGCCTGTATCGGCAACGGAGATTTTTTCTGAATTTATGGAGATGGTGACAGAGCCGCCTTCTTTATTGTATTTTATGGCGTTGGAAACCAGGTTGTAGAGAAGCTCGTCCATAAGGCGGCGGTTTGCTGTTATGGTGGTCTGTTCCCCCTCTAATGTTATGGACACGCCCTTTTCGTCGGCTTTGTCTTGCAAATGGTTGATAACAGATTGGGCAAGGCTGTAAAGGTCAATAGGGGTAAAATTCCGCTCCACTTTGCCTTCATCAAATTCAGAAAGGGAAATTATTTCGTCAATAATGCCAACAAGCCGCTGAGCTTGGGCGTTTATGCGCAGGGCAAAACGCTCGCTGTCCTCTGGCTTAACCATGCCCCCTGCCATCATGTCAGAAAGAGCTGTTATTGTGGTTAAAGGGGTTTTCAGCTCGTGGGAAACATTTGCAGAAAACTCCCTGCGCTGTTTTTCTGCCTGCTTTTGGGTTGCCAATTGCTTCTCAATTTCAGGGTGGACAATTTTGTGGATTATTCGGCGGGCTGCCACATGGGCAAGGAGCAAAATCGCAATTGTTATAGCAATAAGGATTGGTATGGTGGTGGTGAAAACATCCCCCAAAGTGTTTAGGGGACGGGATAGGCGCAAAATTGAGCCGTCTGCCATTACAATGGCGTAATAAAATGTAGCGCCGCCCATGGTGTAAGAGTTCCGCACAGCTTCGCCGCTTCCATAGGCAAAAGCCCTAACAACTTCCTCCCGCCCTTGGCGGCTGCCTTCTGCCCCGCGGCTGTCGTGTAAAATAACCCCATCTGCTCCAATTAGGGTTATGCGGGTTTCCTGGTCTAGCTCCCGCCCTGCCATTGCATGGGCTTGGGCGCGTATAGCATCCATTTCCCCTTGTCTTGCCACATTCCAAAAAAGCAAGCTAAAAGAGCTTGCTAACAAAAGTATACAAAATAAAATTAATAGCACAAAGTTCCAGTAAATACGTTTTTGCATAGCTATTCTCCTAGCTTATAGCCCACATTGCGGATGGTTTTGATATGCTCGCCGCCTTCCCTAAGTTTTTGGCGCAGGCTTTTAATGTGCATGTCCACAGTGCGGCTTTCCCCTTCAAAGTCATAACCCCAGACAGTTTCTATAATTCTATCCCGCCCCAGGGCAATGCCTTGGTTAACCATTAAATGGTGCAACAGCTCATATTCTTTAAATGTTAGGGTTACAGGCTGGTCGCTTACCAAAACCACCCGCCTTTCGTGGTCAACACGGATGTTTTTGTAAGACAGCTCCTTTGAAGCTGACCCAGCCCCACTGCGCCGTAAAAGAGCCTTAATGCGGGAGATAAGCTCCATTACCCCAAAGGGTTTTGTGACATAGTCATCTGCCCCAAGGTCAAGCCCTTTAACTTTATCATGTTCGCTTCCCTTTGCCGTCAGCATCATAACAGGTACAGAGCTGTTCTGGCGTATTTTCTTTAGAATAGACAGCCCATCTTCACCAGGCAGCATTATGTCAAGGATATATAGGTTGGGGGTGGGAAGGTTAAAAACGCCCTGGCTGCTTTCAAAGCCGTGGGCGTCAAAACCTGCCCCTCGCAGGGCATATAGGATAATTTCCCTAATGTCGTCATCATCTTCAACCAATATAATTTTTTGCACGGTAACCTCCCAATAAATTCTTGCGTTTTATTGCGCCTGCCTTCCCGTGATGGAATATTTTGCCCATCTTGCAATGTTTACGGCATGGTCGCCAATACGCTCAAAATATTTTGCAATCATCAAAAGGTCTAAAATTTGCCCGCCGTTGGCATCATCTGTGCGGATAAGCTCAATTAAATCGCTTTTAATGCTGTCAAAAAGCTCATCAACCACATCATCATATTTTATCACATCTTTAGCCATTTGCAAATCTTTTTTTACAAAGGCTTCGATACTGCCAGCCACCATTTTAATTGTGTCATCTGCCATTTTGGTAAACTGCCCTTTTTTAGCCTCACTCAAGGTGGTGTCGCCTTCAATGACTATTTCGGCTATGTCTGTTGCTTGGTCGCCAATGCGCTCCATATCTGTTATCATCTTCAATGCGCCTGAAATCATACGCAAATCTCTTGCAACAGGTTGTTGTTGAAGCAAAAGCTTCATGCACAGGGCTTCAATGTCCTTTTCCTTTTGGTCAATCTCATCTTCAAGCTCCACAACCCGCCCTGCAAGCCCAGCGTCTTTTTCAATTAACGCCTGTTTTGACATGGCAATCGCCTTTTCAATATGTGCGCCCATGTCCTGTAACATGTCATTTAACTGCTCTAACTGTCTATCAAATCTACTGCGCATCAACCGAACCTCCCTGTAATATAATCTTCACAACGTTTGTCCTTTGGCATGGAAAAAATATCGCTGGTCTTGCCAAACTCCACCAATTCACCTAGTAAGAAAAACCCTGTGCTGTCAGATATTCTCGTAGCTTGCTGCATATTATGGGTGACAATTACCACAGTGTATGACTTTTTTAGATGGATGACAAGCTCTTCAATTTTAGCTGTTGAAATTGGGTCAAGGGCTGATGTTGGCTCATCCATCAAAAGCACCTCTGGCTCAACCGCCAAAGAGCGGGCAATGCACAAACGCTGCTGCTGTCCTCCAGATAAAGACAAAGCCGACCTTTTCAGCCTGTCCTTGGTTTCTTCCCAAATAGCCGCATCTTTAAGGGATTTTTCTACAATCTCATCAAGGGCAGCCCTGCTCCGCACTCCATGGGTTCGCGGGCCATAGGCAATATTGTCATAAATGCTCATAGGAAAAGGGTTAGGCTTTTGGAACACCATGCCAACCCGCTTACGAAGCTGGTTTACATCAGTGCCGCCAAGGATGCTCTCCCCATCAAGCTTAATATCCCCTGTTATTTTGCAGCCTTCAACCAAATCATTCATACGGTTAAGGCTTTTAATTAAGGTGGATTTTCCACAGCCAGAAGGACCAATAAAGGCGGTTATCTTCTTCGCCTCTATATCCATATTTATGCCCTTTAGGGCTTGGAAATCATTATACCACAAATCTACATTTTCTATAGCAAGTTTTTTCATTTTATGCCCGCCCCCTTATAAATTTTGTTACAAATGATGCTAGCGCATTTACTAAAATAACCACAACCAAAAGCACAGCCGCCGTTGCATGGGCTTCCCCTGGGTGAGTGCCTTCGTTGGCAAGGGCGTACATATGGGCGGATAAGGTTCGACCAGTATCAAACAAATTGTTAGGCATCCGCGCCACATTCCCAAGGGTGAAGATGATGGCGGCAGTTTCCCCCACAATGCGCCCAATGGCAAGGATAACCCCGCCTAAAATGCCAGGCATAGCCGCAGGAAGGACGATACGCCCAACAGTGCGCAAACGCCCAGCCCCAAGCCCGAAAGAGCCTTCTCGGAAGCTGTCTGGTACAGATTTCAGGCTTTCTTCTGTTGCCCGCATAATGAGGGGCAGTATCATAATAGTTACAGTTAAAGCCCCTGATAATAAGGATAAACCCCAACCAAGAAACACACCGAAAAAGATAAAGCCGAAAAGACCATATACGATAGAGGGTATCCCCGCAAGGGTTTCTGTCATTGTTCTGACGATTTTAACGAAGATGCTCCCCCGCCTTGCATATTCCACAAGATAAATGGCAGAGCCAACCCCGAGAGGAACTGCAACAATAAGGGCAAGCCCTACAATCATCAGTGTGCCCATAATGGCGGGCATAAGGGATTGGTTTTCCGTGGTAAAGTTCCAAGCAAATAGTGATGGGCGGATATACCCCACACCATTCATCAGCACATAACCCACAACCATAACAAGAACAGCCACAGTGGCGGCAATGGCAAGCCATGTAAACAACAGCAAAATCAAATCAAGGGGCTTTTTCTTGGTTTTTATTATTTTCATTATCTTGCCCCCTCTTTCTTTTTAAGTAGCGAGAACAGCACATTAATAATCATAACAAAGACGAATAGCACAACACCAGTGGCTATTAGGGCGGCTCGGTGGTCGCCATAGGCATAACCAAGCTCTAGCACCACATTTGAGGTCATGGTTCTCACCCCCATTAAAAATTCATTAGGTGCGCGCAAAATGGCTTGGTTGCCTGCTACCATCCGAACAGCCATGGTTTCCCCAATGGCGCGTCCAACACCTAAAACCACCGCCGCCATAACACCAGACTTTGCCGCAGGTAAAATAGTGAAGAAAACAGCGCGCTCTCTGCTTGCTCCAAGAGCCACAGCCCCTTCATAAATATGGCGAGGCACAGCCCGCATGGCAGATTCTGATATGGTTATAACCGTTGGCAAAATCATCATCCCTAGAAGGATGGAGGCGGTTAGGATGCTGTTACCTGTTCCGCCAAAATTTTCCCGCACAAAGGGCACAAGTATTACCATGCCAAAATACCCAAAAACTACAGAAGGTATGCCAGCCAACAGGTTGATAGCAGGCTTTAAAAAGCGATACACCCCTTTAGGGCACATTTCTGCCATGAAAACCGCCGCAAAAATCCCAATTGGCACACCAAACAAAATTGCCCCTGCTGTTACATATAAAGACCCCACAATCATTGGTAAAATGCCGTATAAAGGCGGGTTCCAAGTGGGCCGCCACTCTGTACCAGTTAAAAACTGCCAAATTCCCATTTCAGCCATGGCAGGCAGCCCCTGGCTGAATAAGAAAACGCAAATCAGCCCCACCGCAAAAACTGCGGCGGAGGCTGCTATTCCAAATAATATCTTTGCAAATAACTCTTTATAAAAACTTAACGGGCGTTTTCCCATGTGTCAACCTCTCCTAGGAAAATATTTCTTACTGCGGCAAGGCTTAGGTTTTCAATGTCGTTGTCTGGGTTAACAATTACGGCAATGCCATCAATGGCAATGCTTAGAGAGCTCATAAACTCAAGCTCGCTCTCCCGCAAATCGCGGCTTGACATGGCAATGTCAGCCAAACCATCGCGAGCGGCAGAGATGCCGTGACCAGTGCCAGCACCATGGACATCAATGGTAACATCTGGGTTAATTTCGCGGTAAGCCTCTGAAAGATGCTGCATTAAAGAGTATACAGAAGATGAACCATTTACAACAATTGTTCCAGTTAAACCACCGCCTGCAAAATCAGGAGCATTTTGGCTTGTAGGCACATAACCGCGGTTTGCCACAACCTCTTGACCCTGGGCAGAGAAGATAAAGTCAACAAAATCTTGCGCCAAAGGGCTTAAACCATCTTCAACATTGTAACCAATGATAAATGGGCGCTGGATTGGGTATGTACCGTTTAACATGTTTTCCACAGTTGGGGAAACACCGTCAATGTCAATAACTCTAACCCTAGCGTCATTAAGGGCAACACCTGTAGAGGCGTATCCGATAGCAGAAGGGTTTTCTGCAACAGTTGTCATCATAATGCTAGTACCAGGAGCAACAACTGCTTCTTGGGTGGTGTTGTCATTACCTTCAATGGTTACATCAACAATTTCCACAAAAGCCCCTCTCGTTCCGCTGCCTTCCTCCCTAGCAATTACCGCAATTTGACCAGTTACAGCAGGTGTGTCCGCTGTTGTTTCTTGGGCGGTTGCAGTTGTTACAGGCGGTGTATTGGTGCTGGTTGGCGGGTTGGTTGCCGCTGTAGTTGTGGTTGGTGCATCATCTCCGCCGCAAGCCGCAAGGGGCAAAGCCGCAACGCACACAACCGCTGCTGTTAAAATCCATTTTAAGCTCTTTTTCATTTTAATTCCTCCAAAATTCTTTTTGATTAATTTGATTTGTTATTCTGATAAGAGAATACCACTTCTTTGTCAAATTGAAACAGAGTTTATGTAAAATCTATGTAAAATGTGTTATAATGTTTTTTGAGGGATTTTGTTAATGGTCTGCCCCCTTGAACGTATACCATTGTGTAAGGCTTGCAAGCAATTACAAAAAATAAATGTGAGGAGGCGGAACATGGTTCACACAATTGTAAAAACCGCTGTGAGAAATGAAAACAGAACAGAAACAGAAACGGCGTATTCTTTGGAACTTATGTTCCACCGCCACCATAAAAGCGTGTATAATTATATTGCATACCGCTTAAATAACCACCATGACGCAGAAGAATTAACCAGTGATGTATTTGTCAAGGCAATACAAAATTTTGACAGATATAACATAGCCCGCCCTATGGAAGCATGGCTTATAACCATTGCCAAAAACACGGTAACAGACCATCTTCGTAAAATTAAACACCGCAAATTTGCCCCTGAAGATGCCATTGTGGGCATGATAAGCCCAGAAGGGCAGCCAGAGGAAATTGCAGTGATAAACGAGAAAAACAGGCAGCTAATGTCATGCCTTGCCCGCTTAAAGGACAAAGAACGTCAAATTTTATCTATGAAATTTGCAACAGAGCTTAAACATAGCGAAATAGGCGAGATTTTAGGGATTAGCCCATCTCAGGTTGGGGTTATAGTCCATCGTGCCATGGGCAAGCTGCGAAAATATTTTGAGGAGGTTTACAAAGATGAGCGATAAGGAATTTTTAGCAATGTGCAAAGCTTTTGACCCCTCGGCAGAGGTGGACAAGGAAAGGCAATTGGAAAATATCAAAACAAGATTAAAACAAGAGGAGCGAGTTATTATGAATAAAAACAGAAGACTTAAAAGACCTGTGGCGGCTATCATTGCAGCAGTTGTTGCCATTACATCCTTGTCAGTGGTTGCCCTTGCTGGCATACCCGCTCTTGTGCGGCATTTGGACACCAGAATTATTGAAGGCGAAAACTACATCATTCATTTTGAAGCACACGAAACCGACGACGGTGGCATCTTAATGGGAATACAATGGGCGCAAACACAAGGTATTTTCCATACCGAAATCCTGCCTACAGAGCGTGTGGTTGTTGAAATTGATGGTGAGGAACGAGTGTTAATGGACGTGATGGCGATGGACAATTTGGATTATGCTTTGTCGCTTTTTGCCAATCCCCACGCACCTCTACCAACTTATTTGCCTGAAGGCTTTGAATTTTACCAAGCAATTTTCAATATTTGTCCATGCCGAAACGCCAACAACCGAAATGCCAGCCGTGATATATCCATAAACTTCCACAAAGCCCACGATACATTCAATTTGACCATAATTCACTTTCACAACGAAATTACATGGGAGCTTGGTGAAAATACAGAATACGTCGATATTAACGGCAGTCTGGCATCTTTTGCTGACGGAAAACTGACATTTCGCATCAACGATTTACACTATGCACTAACCCTTAGTAGCCTATATGACAATTTAGACGAAGCCCACCAAACCCTAATCCGAATAGCTAAATCAATCTAATAAAAAACCCTCCAAACTCGTCATTGCGGGCTTGACCCGCAATCTCATATGTCATTCCTAGCCCATTACTGTAGGGGCATGTTATTGCTGATGGGTTCCCGCGTCAAGCGCGGGATGACGGGTTTGGAGGGTTTGTCTACGGTCTTAACTGAGGGTTATGGTGATACCGCCCTCAGTTTTTTATTCCGACAAAATAAATCGGTTTTTATTTAGTGAAAAGTCTTGTAATTTATTTGTGGTTGTTGTATAATAAAATTACGTAATGATATAATGATACAATGAGGGGGTGTCACATGGAAGCTGATGAAAAAAAGCCCAGGTCGGTGGTGCGGGAGATTTTGTCTTGGGTGATACTTATTGCTGTGGCAATTATCGCCGCAACTTTTATCAACAGCGTGATAATTGTTAACGCCACTGTGCCTACAGGCTCTATGGAAAACACTATTATGAGCAACACGCGCCTTGTTGCTTGGCGCTTGTCCTACACTTTTTCAGAGCCTGAAAGGCTTGATATAATTGTGTTTGAATCCCCTGATGGGGAGGATGTTCTCTATGTCAAACGTATTGTTGGCATGCCTGGAGAGCAGGTGGACATTGTAGGCGGGCAGGTGTTTATCAACGGAAGCGCAATGCCTGAAGATGAATGGTATTTAAAGGAAGAGCCGCACAACTGGCTAGAGAACCAAAGCTTCCAAATCCCAGAGGGTCATTTTTTTGTCATGGGGGATAACCGTAACGACAGCAAAGACAGCCGCGGCCTTGGCTGGCAGCCTTGGGAAAACCTGTTTATCCCAGAAGAGAACATTTTAGGGCGGGCAGCATTTTCCTACTGGCCTTTAAACCGTATCGGGATTATAAGATAATACGGAGGTGTGGAATGTCAGCAGAACGCGAATTAAAAGCATCTCAAGAAGCTTTGTTATTTGGCATAATGCGGCTTATGCAAACCCATAACCGTGGAAGAAGTTGCTTACGCAACACCCTGTAGGGGCGCATATTATGCGCCCGCTGTCCGACAAAGGTGAAAATGGTGTAGAATACGTTTGTCCAGCAACGGGCGCATAATATGCGCCCCTACGATGGATAGTGATGGCATGGTTGTGGGGTTTATGTAAATTTGTTTATAATCACCAAAAATAAAACAATCAGGATATGGAGGAATAGATAATGATTAACAAAAACATGATTATTGCTGAAATTATCAGCACCGACCGCCGTTTGGCAATGTTCTTAATGCAAAATGGTATGCACTGCTTTGGTTGCGGTGCAGCACAGCACGAAACCCTGGAAGAAGCCTGCCAAGTACATGGCTTTGGCGCAGACAAAGTTGATGAACTTGTGGTTCAAATGAACAACTTCCTTGAGAAGCTTAAAGAAGCAGAAGGCGGAGAAGCCGACACCGCAGGCGCGTAAAAAAATCCCCCATTAAGGGGGTTTTTTTAATTTTCGACCCTTCGATATTCTAAAATATCCCCTGGTTGGCAATCCAAAACGTCACAAATAGCGTTTAGGGTGGTAAAACGAATGGCACTTATCTTCCCTGTTTTTATATTGGAGAGATTTGCGTTGGAAATTCCCACCTGCTTCGCCAATTCGTTTAAGGACATTTTGCGGTCTGCCATTACCCTGTCCAGGCGCAGAATTATAGCCATATATCCACCCCCTACAAAGTTTGGTCAGCTTCGTCTTGCAAAACAAGACCATGCTTAAAAATTACATGTAAAGACAACATAGCTAAGGCGAAAAACAGTCGTGGTAAACTTAAATCGAATATAAAGTTTATAAAAGCCACGCCCGCAAGCAACTTAATGACCCGCAAAACCCTTTCACTAAAGGGGGATTCTCCTTGGCGCAAATGCTTGAACAAATCACGCATGTATAAAATGCTGAGAAATATCAAAACCTCTCCCACTATGTTGACTATAATAGGTTGACCCTCATCCACGCCCATTAATACGCGCATTATGGTGAATACAAAATACACTGGTGCCCAGGGATATTGACCCGACATCCCATCCCAAATGAAAACGGCAATAATAACCAGCCAAAGGATGAGGAAAACATTCAACACCACATGCACAACACCGCAAATTTTAGCAAAATCTTTTGTTTTCTGCATAAAATACACCTCTTTTCTATTTGATGTTATCATTGTAACATGGGACACATCGTTTGTCAAGTATTATTTATCGTTTATCAATAATAAATTTGCCTTAAACGTAAAATAAAAAATCCCCCATAAACGGGGGATTGAAATTTTAGTCTTGAGTATATGGTAACAAAGCCATATGTCTTGCGCGTTTGATAGCTGTTGTAAGCTTTCTTTGCGCCTTGGCGGAGTTGCCAGAAACACGTCTTGGCAAAATTTTGCCGCGCTCGGACATAAATTTGCGCAAGCGTGCAGTGTCCTTATAATCAATATAGGTTATTTTTTCAGCGGTGAAAACGCAAATTTTCTTTTTTCTGCGTCCACGTCTTTTTTGATGGGTCATAATATGTTCCTCCTATTACACGGAATTAGAATGGCAAGTCGTCATCATCCAAGGTGTTGTCAATTTCAAAGAAAGAATCGGATGGCGGCTGTGCCTGCTGTGATTGTTGCTGTTGTGGTGGTCTGCTATTTTGGGCTGGGGGCTGGCTATTATAACCGCCATGACCTTGGTCATATCCACCGCCGCCTGCTCTGTTTTCAAAGCTTGCGCGGGATTCGGCAAAATGATGCTCGTTGGTTAAAACCTCTGTCACCCAGCGGCGTTGCCCTTGTTGGTCGTCATAACTGCGCACTTGCAACTGCCCAACAACGCTAACCATCTGCCCTTTGCGGAAATATTTCTCAACAAATTCCGCATTGCGCCCAAAACAGGTGCAGTTGATAAAGTCGGCAGACTGTGCGCCTGCGTCCTTTTTTTCACGGCTGATACCGCGGTCAACAGCCAAAGTGTAACGGGCAAAAGCCATAGGCTCTGCCGCATTAGAATAACGAAGTTCGGGGTCGCGGGTTAACCTGCCCATTAAAATGACTTTATTCATAAACAGTCACCTCAACTCTCTACGCTTCGTCAGTGGCAGCAACCACTTCTTCTACCGCTACTGGAGCGGGAGCAGAAGCCTGTGCAGGGGCTACAGCTGCATTTTTTGGAGCTTTCTCCAAATCTTCACGGCGAATAATCATAAAACGCATGACGTTTTCGCGGATGCGCAGACGTTGCTCCATTTGCGCAGGAAGCTCTGGCGGAGCATCCATGTAAAAGAAGCAATAATGCCCTTCGTTCAGCTTTTGGATTTCATAAGCAAGCTTACGGCGTCCCCAATTGTCCACCTTCTCAATCACGCCGCCAAAACGCTCTAGCAACTCTAAAATCAAGTCATGTTCAGCTTTGATGGCCTCTTCTTCCATGGTTGGAAGCAAAATGATACCCATTTCATATTTGTGCATAAAATACACCTCCTTTTGAGATAAGCCCGCCATCTTCATTGTGACGAGCAAGGATTTACAAAAACACATTATATCACAACTATATGCATATGTCAAACAAAATTTAAAAAAATTGGAATATTTTTAATCAACCAAAACAGGGTCAAAGCACTCACGCCATGGCAAGCCCCATTTGTTCAGCATTTCCATAAACGGGTCTGGGTCCATTTCTTCCATGTTAAAAACGCCCTCGCCTTTCCAAGTTCCTTTCATCATAAGCGCCGCGCCAATCATGGCTGGCACGCCAGTGGTGTAGGAAATGGCTTGGCTGCCAACCTCTTTATAGCACTCCTGATGGTCACAAATGTTGTAAAGGTAGTAGGTTTTTGGCTTGCCGTCCTTAATGCCTTGGAAAATGCAGCCGATATTGGTTTTTCCGTGGGTGCGCGGGCCAAGGCTGGCTGGGTCTGGCAGCACTGCCTTTAAAAACTCAATTGGAGCAATTTTCTGCCCATTAAAGTCAATTGGCTCAATGCTTGTCATGCCCACATTTTCAAGGACATTTAGGTGGGTAATATATTTTTGTCCAAAGGTCATAAAAAAGCGGATTTTCTTCAGCCCCTTGATGTTTTTAACAAGGCTTTCAAGCTCCTCATGGTACAGCAGATACATGTCTTTTTTGCCAACTTCAGCAAAGTCATACTCCCGCTTAATCTCTAAAGGCTTGGTTTCAATCCACTCCCCATTCTCCCAGTAACGCCCATTGCTGGTTATTTCGCGGATGTTAATTTCTGGGTTAAAATTGGTGGCGAAGGGGTAGCCATGGTCGCCGCCATTTGCATCTAAAATGTCAATTTGATGGATTTCGTCAAAATGGTGCTTCATGGCATAAGCAGAGAAAACCTGGGTAACGCCAGGGTCAAAGCCGCTTCCTAAAAGTGCCATAAGCCCCGCTTCCTTAAATCTATCATGGTAAGCCCACTGCCATTTGTATTCAAATTTGGCTGTGTCCTTAGGCTCATAATTTGCCGTGTCAAGATAATGCACACCCGTTTCAAGGCAAGCATCCATAATTGTCAAATCTTGGTAAGGCAGTGCAAGGTTTATTACAATTTCTGGCTTGTAGCTTTTGATAAGCTCTACAAGTTCAGGCACATTGTCTGCATCCACCTGAGCGGTGGTGATTTTAACACCCTTGCCGCCCCATTTTTCAGCAAGCTCGTCACATCTTGCCTTTGTGCGGCTTGCAATCATAAGCTCGCTAAAAACTTCGCTGTTTTGCACGCATTTGGCAACAGCAACACTGGCAACGCCGCCAGCCCCTATAATCAAAGCTCTTCCCATTTTGTCCTCCTAGAAATTCCTTTGTTTACGCCGATTATAGCATATACAGGAAAGCTTGTCAAATCTATTTTAAAAAAGCCTTGACAAAGCGGGCTTGTCATAGTAATATTAGATATATTAATATTTATATGGGGGTTACTAATATGACGAAAGATAATATGTCAAGGACTTTTACAATGGATAAGCAGGTGCAAAAGCTTGCTGAACGTCTTGAACATTTGCGGTATAAGCAGACAAGCCCAAGAAGCGGAACTTTAGGGCTTGGGGTGCAAAACAGCCGAAATGTTCACGCAGGGCAGGATTTGACTGTAAAGGTGATAGAGGCGGAGGAGGCATTGGATGGGGCTGTTGGGGAGCTAACCAGGTTAGAATGGCAAATTCTCCAATCTGCCAATGGTTTAGCCGCGTCGCAAAAGGCGGTGATAATCTGGCGGTATATCTGCCGTTTAACATGGAAGGAGATTGCAAAACGTGCCGATTTAAGCGAAATGCAAGTGCAGAGAATACATAAAACTGCCATTGCCGCTTTAGAGGAAACTTCTAATATCGAAAGGAAGGGGAGCTGTGAAAGTTTTGTTTGATAAATGGGATAAAATGCCGCCCATAACAGGGAAAATTATGCGGTGGGCATGTAGCAGCTGCCGCCCCGCAGCCTTGACACCGCCATATTTAACATCACCTAGAAGGGGATGACCAATACTTTGCAAATGGGCGCGTATTTGGTGGCTTCGCCCAGTGTGTAAATGAATTTCTAGCAGGGTGGCATCTTTTACGGCATCATATTTCAGAGGGATAATGTGGGTGTGGGCATCTTTGCCCTTTTCACCATCAGTTATGCTTACGACATTGCGGGCTTTGTCTTTGGTGTGGGTTCCTCGCAAAGTCATTTCCTCCGCAATTTTGCCGCTGGCAACGCCCATATAAATTTTTTGTATTTTGCGGTCAGCCATTAATTCAGATAAAACCTGGGCAGATGCTAGGGTTTTAGCACAAATAACAAGCCCTGTTGTGTTTCTGTCAAGGCGGTTTACGGTCACAGGCTGAAAGCCGTTGCCTTCTTGCCTAAGCCGCCCCACTAGGCTGTCGCCCCCTGGCGCATCTGGCTGGGTCAGCAAATTTGCAGGCTTGTTAACCAAAATAACATGGTCATCCTCGTAGATAATGTCAACCTCGCCCTTTGGGAAGGTTTTCACAGGTGCAGCAAACCTATTAATAGTTTCTTCAGACACAAAAAGCCGCACCACATCCCCAACAATCAGCAAATGCGCTCCATCCGCTTTTTTGCCGTTAACTGTAATGGATTTTTTGCGCAACAGCTTCTGCACAAAGCTTTTAGGCGGCTTTCCTAAATGTCTATGGGCAAATTTATCTAGCCGTTGCCCTGCTTCCTTTTCTGTTATTTGAACTTCCTGCACTGGACAGCCCCCACAAATTTGTTTCCCCTTGCCTAAACAGGGCAAACCCAACTTTTTTAAGCACATTTTCTGATTTTTTGTTGAAAGTTTCCGTTTCTGCCTTTATCATATATACATTAGGATGAGCCAAGCCCCATTCACAAACGGCTTTTATCGCCTCTGTCATATATCCATGCCCTTCAAACCCATCATTAAGGGCATAACCAATTTCCACGGTACGCCCCAAGTCTGGCAAATTTTTAAAAGAACAAGAACCAACACAAAGGCGGTCATCTGCGCGGATAATAAGCCAGATGGCGCATAATCTCCAATCATCCCCCGCCATAAGTGCTTTATGGGCTTGCTTGCGCACAAAATGGGCAAGATGCCCCACAGGTTGCAAATGACAGCCAAGCTGATGCCCCAAAACTGACGCATCCTCGACCCATGTCACCATTTGGTCCACAGTAAGGGGTATGATTTTTAGCCGTTCTGTAAAAAGCATCACCGCTCAACACCTCTAATTTCACCTGTTTTGTCACAAACAAAAATCGGTTACAACGGTCTTAAACTCGACCTCATTATAAAACACAAGCCGCCAAGACCAACGTCAACAAAAGCCCTAAAACCCCGAACTTTCTCATTATCTACCTCCCGCTGTTAAACCAATGCAAATACCCGCTGATAAAATTATCAATAGCGCCGTCCATTACAGCGTTTACATTCCCCGCTTCTGCGTTTGTGCGGTGGTCTTTAACTAGGTTGTATGGGTGAAAGGTATATGTTCGTATCTGCCCGCCAAAGCTAATTTCCTTAACATCCCCCCGCAATTGGGTGATTTTTTCGGATTGCGCCTGCATTTTTTGCTCTAACAGCTTGGCGCGGAGCATTTTCATTGCTGCGTCGCGGTTTTTATGCTGACTACGCTCGTTTTGGCATTGGACAACAATTCCTGTGGGCAGGTGGGTTATGCGGATTGCGCTGTCGGTTTTGTTAACGTGCTGACCTCCCGCCCCGCTGGCTCGGTAAGTGTCCACCCGTAAATCTTCTGGGCTAATTTCCACTTTGCCATCATCTTCCACCTCTGGTAAAACAGAGCAGGAAGCAAAGCTGGTGTGCCGCTTCCCTGCTGTGTCGAAGGGGGAAAGGCGGATAAGGCGGTGAACACCAGCTTCGGACTTTAAATGACCATAGGCGGCATGACCGATAATTTCTAGGGTAGCAGACTTAATGCCAGCTTCATCCCCATCTAAATAGTCAAGGAGGTTGGCTTCATAGCCTTTGGCTTCTGCCCAGCGGGTGTACATACGCAAAAGCATGGCAACCCAGTCGCATGCCTCTGTTCCTCCCGCTCCTGCGTGAAGGGATAGGATGCAGTTGTTATTGTCATATTCCCCACTTAGCAAAATAGCTGTGGAAAAGGCTTCAAAGTCAGCAAAAAACCTATCTGACAGCTCTTTAATTTCATCAAAAAGCCCTTCTTCCCCTTCTTCCTGGGCAAGCTCAATCAAAACAAGGGCTTCTTCAAAAGCCCGCTCTATCTTGCGGAAGCCCTCCGCTTTAAAGTTGATTTCCTTAGTTTCCTTTAAAACCTGTTGAGCGGTATTGCCGTCATCCCAAAAGCCTGGCTCATAGGTTTTCTGGGTCAGCTCCTTAATCTTTGCTTCTAAACCAACAATGTCAAAGAGATTTCCCCATTTCTTTTAGTTTAGAGCCATAGGGGGTTAATGCCCCCTTGATTTGCTCAATCATAAACTTTCACATCCTTCACATATCTCACCATGGGAGTGGCTTCGCCCATTTGGTCCGTTCGTGAGCTGCCCATCCTATAACCAACATTCTCATAAAACCCACGGGCAGAGTGGTTAGCTTCCAAAACCCATAAATATATTTGTTTTAAACCCTTTTGCTTTGCATATTCGTCACAAAAAGCAGACAGCTTGCGCCCTAGCCCTTCACCAAACATCAGGGGGTCAACAAAAATCCGCTCTAACTCCAAATCTTCGCCTGTGGGAGCAACAATTAAAAACCCACGGATGATGCCGTCATCCCACACAAAGCCTGCCCGCCCGTTTTTGCCAAACTCGTCAGCAAAAGCCTTGGCGCGGGTTTGTACGCTGTTTTGGTCGCCAAATAAAAACCCGTCAGGCACAGCCCCCCGATAAGCCACACGGCGGGCAAAGGTGTGGATTTCTGCCACACGCGGAATGTCAGCTCTTTCCATTGGTCTAATCATCTAACCACCACAGCAGACTTTATATTTCTTCCCGCTTCCGCAAGTGCAAGGGTCGTTGCGTCCTACCTTGCTTTCTGTACGCTTGGTTGGGGCTTTTGTGGCGGTAGCGTCCATATTTGTAAACTGCGCCTTGGCAACCTGTTGCCTTTGCTGGGGCTGGGTGGCAAGGGTCACGTTAAACATAGCGCGAACAGTGTCATTTTGGATGTTTTTGTTAAGCTCGTCAAACATGTCATAGGACAGGAAGCGGTATTCTGTCAGCGGGTCTTGCTGTCCAAAACTTTGAAGGGACACACCCTGACGCATTTGGTCCATATCATCAATATGCCCCATCCACTTCTGGTCAACCACCTGAAGCATCACAATGCGCTCAATCTCCCGCATGTCTGGGTAGCCTTCTGGCTTAGATTCGTTATGGGTAATTTCACGCTTTTCATAAATCTTAATAGCTTCGTTATAAATCTTGCTTTTTAGGGCTTCCTTGTCTTTTCCGAGGTCTGCGCTAACGGGTGGCATACGTAAATAGCCTTCCAACTGCTTGTTGATGGCGTTCATATCAAGCTCTTGGGTTTCTGTGTCCATAGCTTCTTCCACGACACGCCCTATAACATCCTTCACCATAGCAAGGATATTGTTTTTCATATCCTGCCCAGACAAAATCTTGTAACGCTCGCCGTAAATAATCTCTCTTTGCTCATTCATTACATGGTCATAGTCTAAAAGGTGCTTACGGGCAGAGAAGTGGTTGCCTTCCACCCGCTTTTGCGCCCCTTCAATAACTTTTGACAATGCTTTGCTGTCAATAGCCTCATCATCGGGCATTTTAAGGGTGTTCATTATGTTTTTCATGCGTTCGCCACCGAAAAGGCGCATCAAATCATCTTCAGCAGAGATGTAGAAACGGCTTTCGCCAGGGTCGCCTTGACGGCCAGCACGACCGCGCAACTGGTTGTCAATACGTCTGCTTTCGTGCCTTTCTGTACCGATTATTTTAAGGCCGCCAACTTCCACAACCCCTTCGCCTAGCTTAATATCTGTACCACGGCCTGCCATGTTTGTGGCAATTGTTACAGCACCAAAAAGCCCAGCATCTGCAACAATGTCCGCCTCTTTTTCGTGATATTTTGCGTTTAGAACATTATGCTTAATGCCCGCCTTCCGCAAGACAGTGCTTAACATTTCAGACTTTTCAATACTTACAGTACCAACAAGAACGGGCTGACCTTTCTTATGGCTTACAGAAATTTCGTCAATAATGGCTTGGTATTTCCCTTGGACATTTTTATAAACCGAATCTGGAAAGTCTACACGGGCAATAGGCTTATTGGTTGGCACAGCCACCACGTCCATTTTGTAAATATCCCTAAATTCCCCTTCTTCCGTAAGGGCCGTACCCGTCATGCCGCATTTTTTGGTGTACTTGTTAAAAAAGTTCTGGAAGGTAATGGTTGCAAGGGTTTTGCTCTCCCGCTGAACCTTTACATTTTCTTTAGCCTCTATCGCCTGATGCAAGCCGTCAGAATAACGCCTACCAGGCATCATACGTCCTGTAAACTCATCAACAATAACAATTTCGCCTTCTGCAACAACATAATCTTTGTCAAGATGCATATTGTAATTGGCTTTAAGGGCATTGTTAACATGGTGTTGAATTTCCAAATTGTCAGGGTCGGAGAAGTTTTCAATGGCAAAAAAACGCTCTGCCTTTTCCGTGCCTTCTTGGGTTAGGGTTACGGTTTTTTGCTTTTCATCAACAACAAAATCCCCTTCTTCCTTAATTTCTTCCCTTTGCAGAGGGTTAAGGGCGGCATCTTCGTTTAAAATACGTCCTTTTTTAAGGGTTATGACAAAGCGATGGGCAATTTTATAAAGGTCTGTTGATTTGCCAGATGCACCAGAGATAATCAACGGCGTACGCGCCTCGTCAATTAAAATACTGTCAATCTCGTCGATAATGGCGAAGTTTAGCCCGCGCTGTTGCACCATATCCTTGCCATAAACCACCATATTATCACGAAGATAATCAAAACCAAGCTCGTTGTTTGTGGCGTAGGTTATGTCACATAAATAGGCTGCGCGCCTTTCATCTGGTTTCATGCTGTTGTAAATACAGCCTACGGTAAGCCCCAAGAAACGATGAATTGCCCCCATCCACTCCGAGTCACGCTTGGCAAGATATTCGTTAACCGTTACCACATGAACGCCTTTGCCTGCCAAAGCGTTAAGATAGGCTGGCAGGGTAGAGGTAAGGGTTTTACCTTCACCTGTGCGCATTTCTGCAATACGCCCTTGATGCAGAACAATGCCCCCCATAAGCTGCACTGGGTAATGCTCTTGCTCAAGAACCCGCACGGCAGCTTCCCGCACAACTGCATAGGCTTCTGGCAGAATATCGTCAAGGGTTTCACCTTTTGCTAAACGCCCTTTAAATTCCTCGGTTTTCCTTGTCAGCTGTTCGTCAGACAAACCTTTCATGGCGGTGCGAAACCCCTCAATCTTATCCACAAGGGGCTGCAAACGCCCAATTTCCTTTTCGCTGTAACTTTTAAACATTTTGCTGAAAATTCCCATTAAATTGCACCTCTTTATCTTCCTATTATCTTTAGGTTTTAAATTCCAAAAAAGTATCACCCCTAATTTTACCAGAACTTAGGGGGTATATGCAATACTTTTTTGCAATTTCCTTTAAAAGTAATTTGCTATTGACCTGTCAGGCAAAACATGCTATACTCTTTTTATAGTGATATTATTATAAAAGTGAGGGGGTAGTTTTTATGGATATAAAAATTGAACTTAAAATTTTAGCCGCTTTGGATGCTATACAAGGGGATATTAACGAAATCAAAGATGGGCAAAAGGAAACTAATCAGCGTTTAGATAGGGTTGAAACAAGGTTAGATAGCTTAGAAAATCGCATGGACAGTTTAGAAGGTCGTATGAATGGTTTAGAAGGTCGGATGGGCAAACTGGAAGAAAAAGTTGACAATTTAGATGGTATTTTACTGGGAGTGATACACCATCAAAACGAAGATTACCGCCTGCTAAACTCTGTCAATGAAAAAGTGGACCGCCTTGTTGAAGTCACCCAATCCCATGAAGATAAATTAAGACTAATATAAAATTTATATAGATTTCAAAAAAGCAAAAACCGCAGGTTCTGATGCCTGCGGTTTTTTGTATAACACTTTAAATGTTTTAGTTAGAAGCAGCATTAATAGCGTTATTTACAGCCTCCAAAACAGCAAAAGAGGTGTAAGTTGCGCCGCCGATTGTGTCAACATACAGGGTGTTTGGAAGCGGGTTGGTTGCCCCTACAATGCGAGAGGAAAGACCACCAGTTGCCATGCCCACCCATGGAGCGCCGTCGTTTGTGCTAACAACGCTGAAAGAAACAACAGCATCAGCAGAGAAAACAACTTCAACTACAAGTGGTCCTGGGCTGTATCCGCCTTCGTTATCAGCTCTATGAGAGTAGGTGTTGTTAGAAGTTCCAGTGAAAGTTCCTGGGGTGAAACGTCCAGCAGGTGCAGTTGGCTCATCAGCCGCTGGTGGAGGCTCGTCAGCAGGAGCTGGCTCGTCGTCAGGCTCAGTTGTTGGCTCTTCATCGCCATTTTCGTCCTCATATGGCTCTTCTTCATATGGCTCTTCTACAATTTCTGGAGCTACGAAGTTAAAGCGGTCAAGAATGGCTTGAACAGCCTCAATAACAGCTTCAGAAGTTACAGTAGCACCAGTAGAGGTGTTGATGCCTTCTGTTGACTGTCGCTCAATAATTTGGTTAACGATGCTTGGATGCATGAAGTTAACAAACATTTCAGTTTCCAAGTTAAAGTCAACTTCGATGCTTTCAATGCGCTCGTTGCCTGGGGCAAAGTTAACTTGTACAGCAATTGGCTGGTTGCCGCGGTCGGTCATGCCAGAGCCGCGTGGGTCTGGAGAATATGCCCAACCAGTGACAACTTCTACATTATCGCCAAAGCCAAATCTTGGCACAAAGTCATCTGGGTCAACGGCTTCTGGCTCTTCAACTGCGCCAACTGTGCCGATGCCTGCGGTTTCAAGAACCTGGTTAACAGCGTTAAGGAAGGCATTAGCGGACATGGTAGCACCAGTGCCAGATACAACGATGCCAGCGGTGCCTTGTCTTTCGATAACTTCGTTAACAATCCATCTGTTGGTTGGGGTGTAAATATTGTCTACAAAACCAACAATGTCCTCTTGGTTCCAATCAACAATAATGTCAACAATTCTGCCATCTTCAACGATAAGCTCTACACCAACCCAGTCATTAAAGCCTTGTGCAGTTGCGCTAAACTCTCCAACTTCTGGCGGTGGAACTGGTCTGGAACATGCAGCAACAACACCAAGGGCCGCAACTGCCATAAATGCTCCTAAAATTTTCTTTTTCATGTAATCTCTCCTTTTCTTGCTCTTTTTTAATTCTTTGCATAAATGCGTTAAAATATTATACCATTGTTTTAGGGAAAAGTAAAGCATTTTTGTCAAATTTCCCCATAAAAATTTTATGATAGTGCCATCAACACAGCTAAATGAGCGGGATAGAAGGCATAAAATCCGTATTGCAAGGCGGGATATTTTGGGCCTGGCTTTCCATTATATGTTAAAACGCATAGGCTTGCCACTGACGCAAACAAAAACGCTTCAATCTGGACATTTCTAAGGTATAAAAAGCCCATACCCAAAGCAACAATTACAGCCGACCAAAGCTTTTCACCCCGCCCAAGGGTATAAATGGCGAAAATGAACAATACGCCAAACCCGCCGTAATCTGTGGTTAAAAACTCTGCCAACCCCATGGAAGGCAAAACCAAAAGCCACCCCCACCATTTTTTGCCAGACTTTTGATACAACCAAATGGCGAAAACCGCTAAAAACAAGGTGTAAAAAATGTTGGTATTTGCTAAAAAGTTTACGCTATCACTGCCCACCAAAGCCATATCAAAGAAAAATTCGGATATAAGGGCGAGAGCACCAAGGCGCAGCATATATTTCGGCATACTGCGAGTGTGAACACATCCCTGGGCTATAAGATACGCAAAAATAGGAAAGGCTATACGCCCGACCCACCGCGTCATCAGGTAAATATGGACATATTCTGTGCCGATATAGTGGGTCAACAAAACCGAGCCAGCATGGTCAACTAGCATTGTAACAACCGCAATGATTTTCAGGGTTAAATTGTTCATTAACGCCTGCGCCCGCCCATGCCACCGCGGGAAATGCCGCCACCGCGGGAATATCCGCCGCGCCCGCCGCTATATCCGCCAAAACCCCCGCCGCCAGGCCTTCTGGGGGTAGAGCCGCCAAGTCCGCCGCCAGAGGTGGGAGGGCGGTAATTGCCGCCAAGTCCGCCAGTTCCACCACTGCGGGGAGGTGCAGAGCCGCCCCAGCCACCGCGATTATGTCCGCCAGTCATACGGCCCATCATAAAGCCGCCCATAAATGTGCCTGCGCCGCCCATGCCTCGCCTGCCAATGCCCCGTCTGCGTCTGCGGCCGCCTCCAAAAATAGATGCAAAAACTATTATTATAATAATAGCGATAACAATTCCCTCAAAGCCCACGCCATTGTTTTGAGTGGGTGTTACAACATTTGTGGCTATAGGTGCAGGGGTTGCCACTGGATTGTTCCCGCCGTATCTAAATGTTTCTGGCGGAAAAAGGCGGTACACCTCTCGGGATAGGGCATCAAACAGGCTTGTAACAGCCATGTCATACAGCCCTGCATCTAAATAATCCAAAAAATAATTGTCCACAATATTGTTAAGAGCTGCCGCTGACAATTGGTTTAAAATCCCATAGCCTGGGGTGATTGCAAATTGCTTAGGGTCCTCCGCCACCGCTATTGTCACCAAAATGCCATTGTTGGTATCTGGACGCCCAATTTGCCAATTGTTAAAAACATCAAGCCCGTATAAGTCGATATATTGACCCATTGGAACAAAGTTCATAACATAAAAGAAAATCTCGCTTCCTGTGTCAAAATACAACTGGTCATTATTTTGACCAATATGCCTTACGGTGGCATCACTAAGATGCCTGTCAGCATCTAAAACCCCGTAAGTGGTGGGTATTGACGGCAAATTGCTACCTATCAAAGCCAAACCCATTAAAACCGACGCTAAAATTTTATTCATTTTTAATTCCCCCTTTTGGATATATAATTACTTTGTCCAAATTTTCTTAAAAACACACTATCTGTTTCTTGTATAGTTAGTTAGGTGTGACCACATCAAAGCGGGGCAAAAGCCCTAAAAAGGGTCGCATCAAAAAGCCTAACCCGCCATTTAGCGTTTCATTAAATTCCACCGCTGTATTATTATAAGCAGACACGCTTAGGACGAAATCCTGCTCTAAAAAATTAGCATGGTATCTGCCGTGTAAACTTCGGTTGTCCTGCGTCATTTCGATGGTTGCCAATATGTCATAAATTGCCCAAACGGCACGGTTAAGGCTAACATAATAATCAGCAATATCCGCTTCATTTTCTGCGTTTTGTATATTTTGCACAATCTGCGATATGCCGATACTTTCAATTTCCCTAAGGTCTAAATATCGCCCTGCAATGGTCTGGATATTAAAGGCAGACTCCATAGCCCTGTTTATTGGCGGCATAGCTTCCCGCTGAAAGGCTTCTGCCCCCTCGCTTCTCATGGTGTTAAAACTTAAAAAAGTTCCCACAAAAAAGCCTGCAACCCCTATAATCACAGCAACAACCCAAGCAAAACCTCTCGAATTTTTCATCTTTACACCCCCTATATTCCCGCTTGTTTCATAATATTTTCAAGGACGGCAATGTCTGTGCGAATGTCAAGTGCGCTGTCCTTATGCAAAATGTCTAGCTGATGCTCAAATGCCTGTTGGATTTGCGCCAGAGATTCCTTGATATTCGCCATGGTGGTTTGTGTATTCTCCACCTGGACGCGGTTTTGCTCCAATTGGACATAATGCTCTAAAAATTTCAAGGTTGTTGGAAAGTAATAATCCATAAAAGTGTGAAGCTTGCGCCCTTTATCGGGATTGTCAATAACAAATTTGAAAATGTCCGCGGCAATTTGCTCTAAACGCCATATTTGCTGTTTCAGCTCACCACTGCGGGTTTGTTGCTTCAGGTCGTGCATTTTTTGCATGCCTTCCCGCCCTGCGTTTAGCATCTTATCGGTGGCAGAGTCCCCAGACTTGCCCACTTCCATAGGGGCTTCCACCTTTTTCCCGCGGAAAACCAAATTTCCCAGGAAATAAATGGAAATGGCAATCAATAAGGCAATTGCAAGATGCAAAAATGTGTACATTGGCGCAAAAATAGCATATGCGGCAAAAGCAACCCCTGTAAGATATATCGGAACTAAAGACTTCACTCGTTTTGTCATTGTTACCCTCCTTGTGTCAACATAAATAGCCAAGGGGCTATGTAAATTTCGTAGGCTGTAGCCGCCAAAACTGCCAAGCTGCTAATTATTACCAGATTTAAAGGTCGGCTTTTGCTCACATTGCAAATAACATAGGCGCAAACCCATAAAACAAGCACATTTTGCGGCATGTTCAGCACAGATGCCATTAGCAAACCTCTGACCCCAAAGGCGTGAACCAACATGGCAACAGAAAACGCCGTGGTCATAGCCCGCATATATATGAGCAAATATGCCGCCCAAGACATTTTAGGCACAAGGTTGCAAGCCCACAGCAACAGGAAAATATGCCCATTTCGCAAAAGGGAAACCCCAAGGCTGCCCACTGCAAAATTGTCTGCAAAAAGGTGTAGGTTGGCAACAAGCCCCGCCATGTGATAATATTCAATGAAGGTGGGGCGAAATGCCCCCCAAACCACCCCAGCAATTACAGCAATAAAAATATAAATCTTTGGATTTTTTGGTAATGTAAATTTCATAAGACACCCCCCAAACAAGCCTATGCCTGGGGTCGTCCTATTATCCTTTTATAGACATATACGCATAAAATGCCATAATAGTTTTCCCACAAATAATTTCTTCATTACCAATCATTTGCCTAACTTGGGAGGTGCTATATTTTTCAACAGTTATAAATTCATCAGCATCAAAATTTTGCTTGCCTTCTGTCAGCTCTTGAGCAAGATAAAGATGCCCCTTGCCGCTGCAAATCCCTATATTTCCATGGTAGGCGCAAATTTTAGTGAGCTTGCCCGCCTTCTTGCCAATTTCTTCTTCAAGCTCCCGCAGGGCGCATTGTTCTGGGGTTTCCCCTGCGTCAATCACTCCTGCGGGGATTTCTAAAACCCACTGCCCAACGCTGTGGCGATATTGGCGCACAAGGAGGATATTGCCCTCATCATCCACAGGCAAAATGGCGGCATAATCGGGGTTATGAACAATCTCCCTTTTTGCTTTTGCCCCATTTGGCAGGTCGATTTCTTCAACAACTAGCCGCACCACACGGCCATTATAAATTTCCACTATTTACCTCCCGAGCCTTGATTTTTAACACGCTTTGTCAGACTAGGGCGGACAATGCCCGCCCCTACCCGTGTATATGCGTATTATTTTTCTGCATCTTGAACAACCAACTGCGCCGCTTTTACCTTCTTTTCCAACTCTAAAATAGCAGACAAACAGCTTTTATAATTGCTTGACTTATTAGGGCAGGCGTGCCTGCAAACTATCATCATTTTAATTCTTAGTATAGAACGGGCAACATCTTCTAATTCGTTATCAATTGCCCATCTGTAAAAGTCCGTTTCAGCAAATTTCATAAAATTCCACCTCATTTTTGTGTTTTGGGCTTGACGAAAAGACCTGAGGCGGTGTATAATTTGCCTAGGTCAATTTATTGGCTGTGTGTGGGGAGTGTGCGGGGGAGTTGTTGGCTCGTGTTCCCGCACACTCTTTTTTTGCCACACAACCAATTTTATGTCACATCACCATTATAATTCAGCTAGGTTTGTTTGTCAAGAAAAATCAAAGACCCCGCCTTGTTGTGGCGGGGTCTTTGGGTGTGTCGCTTTGTCGGACTGGGGCGTGCAATGCACGCCCCTACCTCGGTACGTTAACGTAACGCATTGCGTGGTAGGGGCGGGCATTGTCCGCCCGTTGCCCGCCATACGTGCAATTCATTATCATTGTACAGTCTAAAAATCCGCAGTATTAGCGGCTCTTGGGAATGGGATAACGTCGCGGATGTTGGTCATCCCTGTGATGTACATAATATACCTCTCAAAGCCAAGCCCAAAACCACCGTGCTTAACCCCGCCAAAACGGCGCAGGTCTGTGTACCACCAGTAGTCCTCTTCGGACAGGTCGTGGGCTTTCATGCCCTCCAGCAGCTGTTCCATACGCTCTTCCCGCTGGCTTCCCCCTACAATTTCGCCAATGCCTGGGGCAAGCAAATCGCAAGCGGCTACCGTTTTGCCGTCGTCGTTACGGCGCATGTAAAAGGCTTTAATGTCCTTTGGATAGTCTGTAACAAACACAGGCTTTTTAAAGTGTTGCTCAGATAAATAACGCTCATGCTCTGACTGCAAGTCACAGCCCCACTCTACAGGGAACTCAAATTTCTGCCCGCAGGTTTTTAGGATTTCAATAGCTTCTGTGTAAGTTACCCGCCCAAAGTCGCTGCTTACAAGGTTATTCAGCTTATCAAGCAGACCTTCTTCGATAAATTTATCAAAAAATTCCATTTCTTCTGGCGCATTATCCAGGCAATATTTGGTGACATATTTCATCATGTCCTCAATTAGCTCCATAACATCTGGCAGCTCTGCAAAGGCAATTTCAGGCTCCATCATCCAAAACTCTGCCAAGTGGCGGGAGGTGTTGGAGTTTTCTGCGCGGAAAGTAGGGCCGAAGGTGTAAATATCGCCAAAGGCAAGAGCATAAGCCTCCCCATTAAGCTGACCAGAAACTGTTAAGCTGGTTTGCTTGCCAAAAAAGTCCTCACTGCCGTTTACCACGAAGGCTTCCCCAGCCCCTTCTGCGTCCATGCCTGTTAAAATTGGGGTGTGAACGTGAACAAATCCCCTGTCTGTGAAGAACTTGTGGATGGCAAAACTGGCTAAGGAGCGTATGCGGAAAACCGCCGAAAACGTGTTGGTTCTCGGGCGGAGGTGGGAAATGGTGCGAAGGTAGTCAAAACCATGGCGCTTTTTCTGCAAAGGGTATTCTGGAGGGGCGGCCCCTTCTAAAATAACGCTGGAAGCCTTAATTTCAAAGGTTTGACCTTTGCCCTGGCTTTCCACAACAACACCCTTTACACGGATGCCGCTGCCCACGCCAAATTTAGCAATTTCTGCAAAATTCGGCAGTGCATCGTCAAAAACAATTTGAACAGACTTAAAAAAGCTGCCGTCATTAACCTCGATAAAACCAAAATGGTTATTATCCCGCAGGGTGCGAACCCACCCGCAGACCTCTATATCCTTGCCCATAAATGCCGTAACATCAGCGTAAATTTGCGCTATTCTTGTTCTCATTTGCATCAACTCCTAAGTAATTTGAATAATTATAACAGACTTTTAGATTTTTTTCAATAAATATGTGGATTTTTTTTGCAGGGTATGTTACTATATAAAATGTCGAAGGGAGCAGGATATGAATACCGAACCGAATAAGAGAAAAAGTTTAGGGGTTTTGTGCGACATTACCTTGGATAGATATGTGGATAGGTTAGGGCTTAACATTGGTTTGTCGGCTCTGGTTAATATTGGTTTTTTTGCGTTTTTAATTGGGTATATTGCCCTTGGTTTTGGGGTTGTGCAGCCTAATTTGGAATTTGCAGGAACAGAAATTGCAGGCAACTCCATGGTTATTGACGGGATATTTTTGGGGGGCTTTGTGGTTTTGTTGCTCCCTATCTTGACCTTCTTCTTAATGCTTAACGGGGCGGCGGCTGTTGCTGTTTGCGGGGAAAACACCCCAGACTTTCTTCAGGCGGCAAAATTTACCCTGCGGAAGGCGTGGGGGGTCTTTACCTTATCTTTGGCGCAAACCTTGATGTTTATGCTGGTTTTTGCCGTCTTTGGCGTTGTGGCTTTGCTTAACCTTAACCTGTTTTTAGACCTTACCCCCGTATTTATAGGTATTTTGGTTGTTGTGTTGATTTTCTTCCGCTCCCTGTCATTTTTTGCCACAAACCTGGTGCTGACACAGCGAAGGTATTTCTTTGGGGCAATTTTTGCCAGTGCCCGCCTTGTTCTTGGCAGAGGGTTTCTTAAAGTTTTCACCGTCACAACTGTTGTGACATTAATAAACCTTCTGATGTATGGGGTAATATTCGTGGTTTTGCACACTTTGTTTTCGCCTTTGGCAATCACTGATGCTCTCAACTTTTTACAGCCCCAGTTTTATGTGCTGGTTTTGGTTGCCTATATGCCTATGATTTTTATAGCCCCAAGGCTTGATGTGATAGCTCAAAGCTTCCTTAACCCTCCTGATGACTTTCCTTATGAGGCAGGGCTTGGAAGCCGCACTTTAGCAGTTGCTGTGGATTTGCTAATCCCCATTGTAATTACTGGGGCAATTGCCGCTGTGTTCATTTTGATGACCAATATAAGTTTTGAGGATGGGGTTCATCTTGGCATTACCACCATTTGGGGGGTGGCGTTCTTCCTTGTGTTTATCATGTATAATATCTATTTTGAGGTTTTTGAGCAGGGTCAAACCCCAGGTAAAAAGCTGTTGCATCTTCGTGTTGTAAGCGAGGATGGAAGCCCAGTTACCTTAATGAAGTCCATTTTGCGCAATGTTCTGCGTATTGTTGATATTGTAAGCTTTGTGATGATTGTTTTTGACAAAAAGCACCACCGCTTGGGGGATATGCTCTCCTACACTAAGGTGATTACAGAAGATGGGAGGGAGGATGAGGATGTACAGTGATGATGTTTTGCTGCGGGTGGAAAAGCCAGGAAGATACGTGGGCAACGAGATAAATATGATTGTGAAAGACCCAAAAACCGTCCAGACGCGGTTTGCCTTTGCCTTCCCAGAAGTGTATGAGGTGGGCATGAGCCACAATGGTCTGCAAATTTTGTACAGCTTGTTTAACACCCTTGCCGATGTGTATTGTGAGCGGGTTTTCGCCCCTTGGAGCGACATGGAAGCCATAATGAGGGAGGAAGGCTTGCCCTTGAAATCCCTAGAAACTTTCACCCCTTTGAAAGATTTTGATTTTGTTGGTTTCACCCTGCAATATGAAATGACATATACAAATATTTTGAATATGCTTGATTTGGCAGGTCTGCCCCTGCGCTCAGCAAACCGTGATGACAGCCATCCCCTTATTGTGGGGGGCGGCCCATGTGCCTACAATCCCGAACCCTTAGCGGACTTTTTTGACTTTTTTTACATAGGGGAGGCGGAAGAGCTTTTCCCCCAAGTTTTTGATATTCATAAAGACCACAAAGGCACAAAGCGGGAGTTTTTAGAGAAGATTGCAGGCTTGCAGGGCATTTATGTGCCGAGTTTTTATGACGTGGCATATAATGAAAATGGCACAATTGCTAATTTTACGCCGAATAATCCCCACGCCCCTGCCCGTGTGCGCAAGGTGGCAGTCCGCAATATGGATGAGGCACATTATCCCGAAAAGGCACTTGTCCCTCTAATCGAAACTGTGCATAACCGTGTTGCTTTAGAGGTTTTCCGCGGGTGCATCCGTGGATGCCGCTTTTGCCAAGCGGGGTATATATACCGCCCCCACCGCAATAAGCAAGTGGACACTTTGGTAAGCCAGGCGAAAAGCCTGCTTTCTGCCAGTGGCCATGAAGAAATTAGCCTGCTATCCCTTGCCACTAACGACTATCCACACCTAAACGAGCTTGTTGACAAGCTTAATGACTGCTTTGCCAGTGAAAACATCAGCATTTCCCTGCCAAGCCTGCGTATTGACGCGGCAAACCAAACCGTCCTGGAAAAGGTGCAAAAGGTGCGCAAGTCTAGCCTTACCTTTGCGCCAGAAGGCGGAAGCCAGAAAATGCGCGACATTATCAACAAAGACATAAGCGAAGAGGAAATTTTTGAAGGTGTTTGCCTTGCTTTTGAAGGTGGTTGGGATAGGCTTAAACTCTACTTCATTATTGGCTTGCCTGGCGAGGATGATGAGGATTTGGCCGCAATCGGCAAGCTTGCCAATGATATTGTGGAGATTTATTATGGTTTGCCGAAAGAAAAGCGCAAACGCCCCCCAGGCATCACCATTTCTGCTTCCTGTTTTGTGCCTAAGCCTTTTACGCCCTTTCAATGGTTTCCTCAACATTCTGTAGATGAATTTAGTAGAAAACAGCGCACTGTAAAGGCAGGGGTAAATGGCAAGCGTGCTAGTTACAAATACCATGATTCTGATGTTTCTGTGCTTGAAGGCACATTAGCGCGCGGCGACCGCCGCATTGCAGACTTAATTGAGAGCGCGTGGCGCAATGGTGCGCGGTTTGACGGGTGGAGTGAGCATTTCAGCTGGGAAAAATGGCAAAAAGCCTTTGAAAATACAGGATTGTCAATAGATTTTTATAACTTTCGCCAAAGGGAGTATGATGAAATCCTCCCCTGGGATTTTATCGACATTGGCGTACCAAAAGAATACTTAATCAAGGAAAATGAGGCTTCTAAACATGCAAACCGTTGATAGTAAATTAAATTACCACAGGTACCGTATATATTTTACAAAAAAAGACCGCGCCCGCTTTGTTGGTCATCTTGACCTGCAGGATTTGTTTGCAAAGGCGTTAAAGCGCGCAAAACTGCCCATAGCATACAGCCAAGGGTTTAACCCCCATCAGCTAATGTCCATTGCCCTGCCTTTATCCATGGGCATGACAGGGCTTGGTGAGATTTTTGAGGTTTTTTTGACCAAAGCAACAAACCCAGAGCAAATTGTTGAAAGCCTAAACCCTCAAATGCCCCTGGGCATCCTTATTACATCGGCTAAGGAAGTTCCAAACACTGGCAAGGCGGCCGCGGGAAGGGTTATTAAAGCCATATACCGTATCACCTTCCCAAATTTGGATAAACTAGACCTTAACTTGCTGATGAGCCTTCCAGAAATGCAAATGGAAACAAAGGGCAAAAAAGGCACAAAAACAGTTGATATTAAGGCTGATATTTTTAGCATAGAGCGAGAAGGAAACACCATAACCGCAACGATTTCAGCGGGAAGCGGCAAAAATTTAAAGCCGCAGCTTTTGGCAGAATTCATAAATAGGCAGATAGATGGGGGTTTTGCCCCCCACAAAATATCTTATGAAAGGAGGTTGCTTATTCTTGAAGAAAATTTTAATAAGTAAGACACGACACGGCTATACCACGGCTTTAGTGGACAATGGCAGGCTGTTAGAGATGCTGGAGGACAGCAATGAAGAATCCCTTGCGGGAAATATTTACCTTGGGGTTGTTAAAAAGGTGACAGGAGGTTTTATTTTCCTGGACATAGGGCATGACCGCCAAGCTTTTTTGGACACAAAAGACGGGCGTGAGCGCAGGCTGTTCCCTCCAGGCAGACCCCCTGCAAAACCAGGCGACACCTTTATTGTGCAGGTTTTAAAGGATGCGGTGGGCAACAAAGGTCCAAATGTGACAAGCTCTATATCCTACACAGGACGTTACATAATGCTTTATGAGTCTTTAGATGCCGACCGAGTAAATTCCAGCAAGAAGATACAAGATTTTAATGAAACAAGGCGGTTGAAGCACACCACCCACCAACTCCTAACTGACGGCTTTTCTGCCATTATACGCTCTGCCGCTGAAGGTAAAAGCGAACCTGTTTTAAAGGCGGAAGTGGACATTCTAATGTCAAGGTGGTATGCCAACTTAGATTGGAAACACAAAGCCGCCCCCGCAACCCTGTGGAGCCAGTCCACCATTGTTAAAACCTTGATGGAAGTGGTTCGGGAGGATATTGACAAAATTATAATAGACAACAAAGATTCTTTCAACCGCATACAAGAGGAATTTTTACCAACTTTTCCAGACTTTGCAGAAAAAGTTTTCCTTAAAGATGACGGAGAGTCAATTTTTTCGGTATGTAATATAAAACCTCAAATGGACAAAATTTATGACAAGCGGGTTTGGCTCAAATGCGGCGGTTTTATAGTTATCGAGCAGACCGAAGCTTGCGTGGTTATTGATGTTAACACAGGTAAATTCCAAAGCAAAGGCGGGGAGGCGGCAAAGCTTCAGCTAAACTTAGAAGCCGCAACAGAAATTGCTTACCAATTGCGCCTTCGCAACCTGTCGGGAATTATAATTGTGGACTTTTTACGGATGATGTCCAAAGCAGATATGCACACCCTGCTGAAAGATTTCGAGTTAGAGCTGCACAAAGACCGAATACCAGCCCTGCTTGTAGGCATGACAACCCTTGGTCTTGTAGAAGTTACAAGAAAACGGGTTCGTAAGCCCCTAGAAAGGCGTAATGGTATGCAACGTTCGCAAAATTAATTTATAAAAACAAAAACAGGCATTATTGTACATGCCTGTTTTTATATTTTGGTGTAGTCAATGTATGGTCACTGTCTGCTAAATGTCAAAACGGTCAGCGTTCATAACCTTATTCCATGCCGCCACAAAATCCTTTAGGAATTTGTCCTTTGCGTCATCACAGGCATAAACCTCTGCCAAGGCGCGCAATTGGGAATTTGAGCCAAAAATCAAATCAACCCTGGTTGCTGTCCACTTTTGGTTGCCTGTTTTTCTGTCAATGCCGTTGAAAACATTTTTATCCTCTGTTGGTTTCCATTCAATATCCATGTCCAGAAGGTTAACAAAGAAATCATTTGTTAGGGTTTCTGGTGTGTTTGTCAAAACCCCATGGGGTGTTTCGTGGAAGTTGTTGCCAAGCATCCTAAGCCCGCCAAGCAACACCGTCATTTCAGGGGCTGTAAGGGTTAACAGCTGTGCCTTATCAATCAGCAATCTTTCTGGCAATGCTCCAGATGGTCTTTGGAGATAGTTTCTAAAACCATCATAGACAGGCTCTAGCACCTTAAAGGAAACAACATCTGTTTGCTCCTGTGTTGTGTCCATTCTCCCAGGCTCAAAGGGAACGGTTAGGGAGCAACCTGCGTTTTTAGCGGCAGTTTCAATGCCTACAGCACCGCCTAAAATAATAAGGTCTGCAAGGGAAACAAATTTGCCAAAATCCTTTTGGATTTCTTCATATTTGCCTAAGACCATTTTAAGCCTGTAAGGCTGGTTAACCTCCCATGTGGCTTGAGGCTCAAGCCTTATGCGCGCGCCATTTGCTCCGCCCCGCAGGTCAGAACCTCTAAATGTAGAGGCACTTGCCCATGCCGTGCTAACCAGCTGGGAAACACTTAAACCAGAGGAAGCAATCATTCCCTTTAAAATGTCTATGTCCTGGCAGCTTAGGCTGTAGCCATCTGCTGCAGGGATTGTGTCCTGCCACAAAAACCTTTCCTTCGGCACATCGTCACCAGCATATAGGGCAACAGGCCCCATATCTCTATGGGTGAGCTTAAACCATGCGTTTACAAAGGCTTTTTCGAATTTGTCTGGGTTTGCAAAAAAGTCCCTAGAGATTTTTTCATACACAGGGTCAAATTTTAAAGAAAGGTCGGCAGTGGTCATCATTGGGCGGTTTTTCTTCCCTGGTATGTGGGCATCCACAACCATATCCTCTTCATCAACATCCTTAGCAAGCCAAATATACGCTCCTGCGGGGCTTTTCACAAGCTCCCACTCATATTTTAGCAACACCTTTAGATAGCCCATATCCCATTTTGTTGGGTTTGGCTTCCAAGCCCCCTCAATTCCGCTTCCCACGGTGTCCTCTGCATTGCCTTTACCGAAGCCGCTGTTCCAACCAAGGCCTTGCTCTTCAATTGGTGCGCCTTCAGGGTCTGGGCCTAGGTAACTGTCTGGTGCTGCACCATGCCCCTTGCCGAAAGTATGCCCACCAGCAATAAGAGCCACGGTTTCTTCGTCATTCATTGCCATGCGCCCGAAGGTATCCCGAACATCCTTTGCGGACTCTGCTGGCAATGGCTCTCCGTTTGGCCCTTCAGGATTTACATAAATCAAACCCATCTGAACAGCAGCCAAAGGCCCTTGAAGCTTTCTTTCCCCTTCTTTTGAATATCTATCCCCATCTGCATCAAGCCAAGTTGTTTCAGAACCCCAGAAAACATCCTCTTGAGGCTCCCACACATCTTGACGACCTCCCGCGAAGCCGATAAGTTTAAGCCCCATGGACTCCATTGCGCAGTTTCCAGCAAGAATCATCAAATCTGCCCACGACAGTTTTCTGCCATACTTTTTCTTTATAGGCCATAGCAATCTTCTGGCTTTATCTAGGTTAACATTGTCTGGCCAACTGTTTAGGGGGGCAAACCTCTGTGTGCCATCCCTAGCGCCCCCTCTGCCGTCCTCTGTGCGATATGTACCCGCGCTGTGCCATGCCATGCGGATGAAGAAAGGGCCATAATGCCCATAATCCGCTGGCCACCAATCCTTAGAGTCTTTCATTAATGTGAGGATGTCGTCCTTAACCCCTTGAAGGTCAAGGCTTTTAAACTCCTTTGCATAGTTAAAGTCATCACCCATAGGATTGCTTAAACTGGAGTTTTGATGCAAAATCCCCACATCTAGCTGATTTGGCCACCAATCTCTGTTGGTTGTGCCTTTTGTAAAATCTGGTCTGCTTCCGCCTGTGTTTCCTGTTACAGGGCATTTACTCATTCTAACATCCTCCTAAAGATTCCGTCTTGGTTTTTCTGATACATGCTCTAATACCTACAATTCATATAATTATACTATCATAATAAGCGGAATAATGTCAATAGGCTTACCTATTTTTTGGTTAGAAATTATTTACACAGTATTGTTGTGACGGGTATGGTGCAGATGATAGGGGATATTTATAACAAAATATCCCCTATCATCTGCTCTGTAAACTCATCCAACCGCCCATAATCCAAAGCCCCCGAATACAACCGCTCTATCCCAAAGTGGTGACTTCTGGAGTTCTTCATCAGCCTAATAACTTCATCAAGCACGCTATCAAAAAGCCCATTGCCCTTTTCTTCCTTGTGCGCCACAAACTTTCGGCTAATACATCGGGTAAGGTCGATTTTCTCTGCTACATTGCCCGAATATCCAAAATGTCCGCCTAAAGTCGCAAAAGCTATGTTTATTTCTGGCAGATACAGATGCTCAATTGCATCAGGAGCAAAGGGATTGTGAAAACTTTCTGTAGAAACACCATGAATGTTCGCTTCGTTTCTCATTTGCTCCAAAAACTCTCCTACACCCACAGCTTGTTCGCTAAAGACCCCATAAACCGTGCACTCGGAAAAGAAACCCTCTGCAAAGCTGACCAAACCATCAGGGGTTACCGCGCTTAAAAACAGCTGACGGTTTAATATAGAGCGGTTCGTGCCTTCCTTTACCTGGAAATTTTTTGCCCATTCTCTGGCAAGTTTATTTATTGAGCCGCCTATCAAAAAATCTTTGCGGGATGCCCTATCCGCCCTATATATCTTCCCTAAAGCCCCAAAATATCCCGCCGCCTTTTCTGACAAACCCCTTTTAACCCTGGTAAGCTGGGCAATTTCTTCCCTGCTGTTAGCAATTTTGTCCCCATCTATAAACCCAGAAAAGTCTATTATTTTGTCAATAATAATAGGCATTTGCGGGTCACGGGAATGTGGGAATGTGGCATCCATAAAGCATATGCCCCTTTGGTGGTTTGCTACAGCATCCAAGCTTTCAACATCATTAGCGCAGTGAAACCGCTCCACCTCAAGCCCCTTTTCTTCCAGCGCGGCTGCTATCTTTTTCATAAAGGTGCTTTTCCCCGACCCAGAGGACCCCTTCAAAAAATACCTCCACCGAGCATTTTCAGCCACCATTATATTATCAAAAAAGTCAACAAAGCCCATTGGGCTGTTTGCACCAGCAAACATATTTTTTGACATATACACTCCCCCTCTCCCACTATGTTATTCTCCAAAGGAAATGGGTGTGTTGAATAATGAAAAAATTTTTGCTGTGGTTGCTACACAACCACACGGTTTCCCTTGATTTTGCGTTGCAAAATCAGAGTACCTACGCAAAAATTTTGAATTAATCAACACACCCAATCTATGACACAAAACAACCCCACGGCATATTTATGCTTAAAGGGGTGAGGGAATTTGAAAGGTCTTATTTTAAAAGATGACAGACGATATGAGTATACAGAAAAATATCTAAAAACCAAGGGTTTTGTCTTTGATGAAAATATAAATCCGAAAAATTTGGATTTTATTATATTTCCGTTTATCAAGGAAGTCCAGCAAAACCTTTATGACGATGACTATTTTAAAAAGCTTGGGAGAGAAGTTCAGATTTTTTCGGGGGTAAGGAGCGAGTACCTAGCTGAAAAAAGCCAAAAATATGGCTTGAATTACAACGTAATGATGGATGACGCGGGGGTTATGGCTGAAAATGCCGTGCCTACATCCGAAGGTGTGATTGCCTATATAATCCAAAATATGCCAACCACAATATGGGGCAGCCAAATTCTTGTGATAGGCTACGGCAATTGCGGACGGGATTTAGCCAAAAGACTTAAATCTCTCGGTGCGGGGGTTTTTGGTCTTGTTAGAAACAAAGAAAAGGAAAATTTGGCTAAAGAGGACGCTGTTAAGCCAGTTTACACGGAAGGGGTTTTTTCCCATGAATATGATGCCATTATAAACACCGTGCCGTCCACCGTTTTATCGGAGGAGATGCTCAAAAAAACCAATGGCGCGCTTTTAATAGACATAGCGTCAAAGCCTTATGGGTTTAACATGGAGCTTGCAAAAACCTTAAATGAAAAATCCAGCCTTTTGCCAGGCATACCAGGGAAATACGCCATAAAAACATCAGGGGAAATTTTAGGCAAATATATCTACAACATTTTGAGGGGGGAACAAAATGACATTGACGGGTAAGAAAATAGGATTCGGCATAACGGCATCTTTTTGCACGCTTCCAGAGATATTAGAGCCTATAAAAAAGCTGATAGATTTAGGGGCAGATGTTTACCCAGTGGTTTCAAATGATGTGCTTAATTTTAGCTCACGCTTCCACGATAAAGATGATTTCTTGGCTAACCTTAGCGAAATAACAGGGAAAAGCATTATATCAACCACGGCAGAGGCAGAACCTATGGGCCCAAGCAACCCCATGGACATTATGGTTATAGCCCCTGCAACAGGCAACACCATAGCAAAGCTTGCAGGCGGAATTTGGGACACGGCAGTGTTAACAGGGGCGAAGGCTGCCCTGCGCAACAACACGCCTGTTTTGCTAGCCCTGTTTTCAAACGATTCTTTGGGGGTAAATGGCGTTAACATAATGAAACTGTATAATACTAAAAATATTTATTTTGTGCCATTTGGGCAGGATGACCCCTTTAAAAAACCAACAAGCATGACAGCGGATTTGTCGAAGTTAACAGAAGCGGTTTTGAGTTCGCTAGAAGGCAAGCAAATACAACCTTCTATAATATCAAAACACTAAAAAACAGGCGAGGGGCTTTCGTTCCCTCGCCTGTTGTGTTTTATGTCATTAATCCAGTTATAATTAGCATAATTCCCAGGAAAGCTCCTGTTGATACAGCAATGGTTTTGAATGTTAAATCCATTTCCCCAATCTTCACAAGGACTTTACTGCGGCTGACCACAAATTTATAAAGGACAAAGCCTATTGCGGCAGAACCCGCAAAGATGGCAGCTTTTTGGTAGTACGCCCCAGAAGCAAACAGGTTGGTGGTGATGCCTGTGTTAAAGAAAAAGTCCATAATTTGCACGCCAAACAGCCCGCCCCCAAGGCACAGCAGTGCCAAGAAAACAGATGGGGCAACCCGCCATTTATCAGGCTTGAAATGCTCGCCTTTTATGCCTGGGTCTTTGCCGAAGAGCATCCAGCCATATTTGATGAAGGATATTATAGTTCCCACGCTGACGATTATAATGGAATATTCCACCAAAGGCGGCGCGCCATAGGGGTTGCCAGCCGTTAGGAAATATTTTGATATAGAGCCAATGAAGAAGGGCGCGCCCGTAATGCTAAGGATGGCAAAGGCGGAGGCTATGCCCACAACAGGCATCCGTTTTAACACCCCGCGGATTTTGTACACATTTGCCGTGCCGTAGGATTTTCGGATGATACCTGCCGTTAAAAACAGGGCAGACTTAAAAATACCGTGGGCAACCATGTGGTACAACGCGCCGTAATGGCTGTAATAATAGGCATCTCCTGCGTTAAGCCCAATCATTATAAGACCAACCTGGGATACGGTGTGATATGCTAAAATCATCTTAATATCTTTTTGCGCCATTGCCATAATAACGCCAGTTGCCGCGGTTATAATGCCCACCACAAGGAAAAACTCCTGCTGGGCTATGCCGCCAAACATGTCTTGGAAGCGGATGAATAGGTAAACCGCTGTTTTAACCTGTATGCCAGACAACAGAGCGGCAACGGCAGAAGGTGCGCCAGGGTACAGCCTTGCCTTAGGGATAACGCTGATAAGGGGGATAATACCCGCTTTAAAGGCTATGCCCGTCATTATCATGGCATAAGGCAAAATTAAATCCCGCTGGTCCATGGTGGCAAAAACAGCTTGCAGATGAGGAATGTCAAAACCGCCGCCTATCATGTAAATATAGGCAAGCCCGAAGAGATAAAGCTGCATGGCGATGATGTTTACCATCAAATATACCATGCCTGTAAACATATTACGGCGGGTGCGGTAGTACATCATTAGAATGATGACAACAACTGTGGAAACCTCTACCATTACAAAGATGTTAAACAAATCTCGGGTAAGGAACAAGCCCACCAAGGCGGCTTCCAGCAAGAAAAGCAAGCACCAAAAGCGGCGCTGGTCGCTTTCGTGGAAGCTGTAGATAGAAATGCCCAAAAACAGCAGAGAGGTCAGCAAAACAAAAACCGCTGACATATTGTCTGCAAAAAGCATAATGCCCAAAATACCGTCATAGTTACCAACGGCGGTTATCAGGCTGTTATCCCCTCGGGTTTGCATAACCAAAAACACAACAAAGCCCGTAAAAATAGCCTGGAAGCCAATTGCGATAACCCTTGCTGACTTGTTTTTGGAGAAAACAAAGAGGAAAACAGCGATAAGTACAGGTATTATTACAAAATAGGACAGATAGTCAACATACATAGCTACTTCGCCCCCTCTTCATCAAAATCTTTTTCATCTTTGATAAACACAATGTCGCTGAGGATTTTGCCATCCCCTACGGTTTCTTCCCTCATCATCTTAAAGAGGGTTTTCCAGTCGGAGGTTTTGTACCGCCTAAACAGTGTATTCATCATAATAATGTTGATTGCTGTTACAGAAAAGCCGATAACGATTGCAGTTATCATAAGTGCCTGAGGCACAGGGTCGCTCATCTCCCCAATCATATAAATATGGTCTGGGGTTTCCATAATAGGCGGCAGTGACCCCTCTCTTGCTCCAATGCCAATCCAAAATGTGATAACAGCCGCGTTTAAAATGGTCATAAACACAATGGATTTTATGGCGTTGTTGCTAGTTATAAGCCCAAAGATAGCTATGAAAAACAGGGCTATTGCAAAAAATTCTATTGTAGCCATGCCGAGAATTTGCATAGGTCTTTACCTCTCCTTCATCATTTCTCAAGTTTTTCGGTGCGTTCGATTGTGATGTAACGGTAAAACAATATGAAGAAACCGCAGGCAACCTTTACGCCAACAAGGGCATTTGCTGCGATAAGCTGGAAGTTTTGGAACAGCACCGTATGCTGATAAGGCACATCAACATTAAGGAAGATGGTCAGCACCGCCACAATGACAAGAGCCATAAAGACAATTTCCTCCATTTTCAGCACCTTTTTAACGGGCATGTCATAAATGTCATGTATCATATAGCGGCAGATGAAGAAGCAGGCGATTGCAAGCCCCCCTTGGAAGCCGCCACCAGCAGAAATATGACCATTTGCCACAAGGTAAATACCAAACATCAAAATAAGCGGGCTGATGATGCGGATGGAGTAGAAAGCAACCTTGTCCTTTTGGATGTCGCTTTTGCGCCCTTTTGTGATATAGTCTTTGCCAAGCCAAGAAAGATGGCTGACTGCCATAATGGCGATAACCAGCAGCAAGGCTTCAAACAGGGTGTCATAAAGGCGGTAAGCCATAAGGATTGCACCAATTACGTTTTGACCGCCAACCTCATCCCCTGCACGAAGGAGATAGTCGGTACGAAGCTCTAAATTAGCCTCTACGCTAGTTGGGGCAAAGTGGACAAACAAAGCGGCAAGCGCACCAACGAAAACCAAGCCGCCCAGAACTTGGGGCAAGCTGGAAGATGCCTTGGAGATGACCACAGGGGCTTTTTTCTTGCCTTCTGCGTCCGTCTTGTCACGCTTGTAATATTTTTCTGCCATAACAATCATAAAAATGATGGCATACGCGCCAATTGCCGCTTCTGCCATGGCAACGTCGGGGCTGCCAAGAACCAAATAAATACCAGAAATTATTAGGGAGAAAATGGCGGTGTAAATAATAATACGGTACACCTTGCGCTCAAACATTATCATCAAAATAGAGATTGCCGTAATACCCATAAGGGCGTACAAAATATAGTCAGCAGACATGGTTAATTGCCCCCTTTCACGTCAAAAGGCTGGGAAAAATCTTCATCTTCATCTTCAAGAGATTCATCCCTTACCCCGTCTGGGGTAATTTCGCCCTTTAGCTCATAGCCAGAAAGATAGGCAGAGCGCACCATAATATGGGCTACCAAGGGGTTTAAAATCAAAATTATAAACATCATAAGTAATAGTTTGGCGGAAAATGCCCAGTCTGCCACAAAGCCGTGGCGGATGACAAGCCCCAAAAGCAGGGTTATCATGCCTACAGTGTCAATTTTGGAGGCCATTAGGATGCGCGGATAAAAGTCTTTAAACCTAAACAGTCCGACCACGCCAAAAGCCATAAAAATCAAGCCGATGATGAGAAGGATATTGCTGATTAAAATTTGCCAGTCCATTATGCCTCGCCCCCTTTCCCTGTGCTTTTCTTGCTAGTGCGCACCTTGCCAAGCCTGTGACGGGACAAGAAAACAGCAAGAAAAATTGTGCCTATAAAGCCGAAAAGACCATATAAAATTGCCAAATCTAGCAAGAAAGTGATTTCGTAGATGCTTGAAAAAACAATGATTATCATAATAATTTTAGCGGCAATTAGGTTCATGCCCAAAAGCCTGTCCCAAATAGATGGGCCGCGGGCTGTGTGGATAAGGTAAAACACTATAATAACAACCTTTGCCCAAATCATATAATGCAGAAAATTTTCGAGAAAATAGTCCATTATTTCCCTGCCTCCTCATATGCGTCCATATCTGCCTTGGCAAGCTGTTTTTCAAGCCCGCCTTTTGCAAGTTCGCTTATTTTGTCAGGTCCAAGCTTGTTTAAATCTGTGCCTTTGTCAAAAATCCAAAGGGATGTGATTGTGTCATCATTAATGTCAACAGATACAGAGCCTGGCACAAATGTCATAGAATCTGCAAGCATAACCCGCAAAACCTCAGCTTTAAGGCTTGTTTTAACAGGCACCATCTGCCATTCTGCACCCTTGATAATAAATTTTAACATGGTGAAGCCCGCAAGATAAACCTGCCCGATGATGTAGAGGGGATACAAAATAAGCTTGGTCATTTTAACCCTGCCGCCCTCCACTTTCGGCAAAAACATATCCGAAAAATACAGGCAAAAAGCACCCATTAAAAGACCAATGGCCAAAGCGGACCAGTCCAGGGTTTCTGTTAAAATTATCCAGACCAACGCCATGGCAATCACAAGAAAGAATGAGTATCTACCCATCAAAAATCCTCCTTATTTCTTAATATTTGATAATTTATTCACGTAATTAACGTAGAAAAACCCCGCATGCAAATAACATACGGGAAAAGCTGTTTCTATTCTTCATAAGTTGCGTTTAAGATGGAATCGTACCATTCTATGGTATCCATATACGCTTCAAACACGTCCTCAGCCGCAATGTCGTGCAGCATCATGGAGTTTTTAGTTTCTGTCCAATCGGCTGCCTCGTAAGATAGTATGAAGTTTAAAATCTTCATAAAACGACCTTTGCGCTCCACTAATGCTGTGTGAATTTCTTCTGACACATGGATAAGCTTTAAAGCTTCTTCCATGGGCATATTCAACGCCGCATCAAGAACGGAGAACAACCCAAGCAGAAACAGGTCGTTTGCCTGCATAGCAAGCTGAAAATGCTTCGCCATATTTTCCGCAAATTTAGCACGGATAAGGGAAAGGCGGGTAAGCTCACCTGGCTTATCTTCTGCAAGAAGGTTAGCAATTACCGTGGTTACCCACTTGCGCACCTCTTTTTGCCCAAGCATGGCAACGGCGTGCTGTATACTTTTTATTTTTTGAGAAATGCCCAAATGAGGGGAATTAACAAGCTTTAAAAGGCTGATGGACATGGAAGGGTCGCGCCCTACAATGTCTGACACGCTTTCAATTGCAAAATCAGGCTCTTGCACGGTGTTTAGCAGATGAATACGGTTAATTTTAACAGGTGACATTGTAGACTTGTCTTGGGATACAGGCACATTGTAAAAACGCCCTTCAAAATATTTAAAATTTGTTTTATCCAGCTGCCCAAAAGTTTCTAAACTGTTAATATCCGCCGCCACAAAGGTAATATTTCTGTGGGTTGCTGCCAGCTGGCGGAAGGTTGTTAGGCTGTTCATATTGTATTTAAAGCTAAGCACCACAAAATCACAAAGTTGGATAACGGGGTGCATATGGTTTATGTCCTTTGGATTTTCCAGCGCAAACCTATACCCTTTTTCCTTTAAAGCCTGTATGCCGCTAAGAAAAGGCTCTTCTGGCGAAATGTCGTTGTTGTTAAACATAAAAACAACTTTTTCAGGAGGCTGGGTAATTTTTTTAGATAAATCCGAAAGCAAGGCGAATTTACTGATGGGTATAAAAATGGGCGCGCCATTTGTAAAGGCATCAACGCCAACTCTCTCTATAATATCAAGACCAGGAGGGTTTACCACCCCGTCAAAGGCTCTTGCAGGCGAATAGGCAATATAATCATGTGCAGATTCGTATCTAAAGCAATAGGCTAAAATGCTCATATCCCTTGCTAAAATGGGTTTTGGTACAACTAAGTATTTGATAACATCCTCCCCTAACTTATGTGTCACGAAAATTAAAATATGCTATTATTATACCAAAGTTTCCACCTTCGCGTCAAGCCCAATTTGCACAAAAACATAAAATTTCGACCAAATTTGTTATGTTATTTTGTGGAAACCTTCTTTAAATCGCTTTTTAGGTCTTGCTTTTGGCGTTATTTTATGGTAATATATATACAAATGTAGCAAATTTATGGAAGTTGGTGTTTTCATGGGAATTTTTATATCGGACACTTATTACATATTGCTTGCAAGGGCTTCTTTGTCGCTTTTAATCGCCACCGTGGTGCTTTTAATCGCCGTAGCCATTCTTTTGGTCGTCCTTGTTAGGAAGAACCGCAAGGAAGCTTTAAGGCTTAAAAAAATGACAGAAGAATATGATGAGAAATTGCAGATAGAAACCGCAACAATAAATACAATTGTAGACACCCTTTCAGACGTGTTGTTTTGCAAGGGCTTAGACTTAAAATACACCCGCGCAAACAAAAGCTTCAATGACTTGTTTGGCTTTGATTGTGATGATGTAATTGGTAAAAATGATGAAGAAATCGGCGTTCGTCTTGATGTGGTGGAAGCTTGGAAAAAAGTCGATTTAGAAGTTATTAATGAAAAAAGAGAGGTGCGTTTGGAGGAGATTGCCCCAAGCGAGCAAGGGGACAAGGTTTTTGAAACCATAAAATCTCCCCTTATGCGCGAAGGCAAGATTTATGGAATTTTAGGGCTGGCAAGGGATATAACAGAGCGCAAAGAATATGAAAACCGTTTAAAAACCGCTTCCCGTGCCAAATCTGAATTTTTGGCAAACATATCCCATGAAATTCGCACGCCTATGAACAGCATTGTGGGCTTTTCTGAGCTTGCTTTGGAGGTGGAAACATCACCTAAAACCCGCAGCTATCTCCAAAAAATAAGCGAAAATGCAAATTGGCTTTTGCAAATTATCAACGACATTTTGGATGCATCTAGATTAGAGTCTGGTAGAATTGTCCTTGATGAGTTTGCCTTTGATTTAGGGGAGCTTGTAAACCAGTGCAAAGGCGTTGTGTTGCCAACTGTGCTAGAGAAAACCCTTAATTTTTATGTTTATGCCGAGCCAATTAAAAGCAACAAACTGCTTTTAGGAGATGCGGTGCGTCTGCGCCAGGTTTTGGTTAACATCATATCAAATGCTGTTAAATTCACCGATGAAGGCGGCATTAAAGTGATTTCTTCGGTTTTAGCAGAGCTTGATAACAGCATCACCGTCCATTGGGAGATTTCTGATACAGGCATGGGCATGACCCAGGAGCAGATTGACAGGGTGTATGAGCCTTTTATGCAGGCAGATACAAGCACCACCAGAGAGCAGGGTGGCGTTGGTCTTGGTCTGCCCATTGTTAACGGCATTTTAGGGGCAATGGGAAGCGAGCTTGACATTCGCTCCCAGTTGGGCGAAGGCACAACTATCAGCTTTTCTGTCACCTTCTCTACAGTTGACAAGGAGGATGTAGAGGAGCAATCTGTGCCGTTGCTAAGCAAAAAGCCGTATTTTACAGGCAGGGTGCTAATTTGTGAAGATAACGAAATGAACCAGATGGTTATTTCTGACCATTTGAATAGGGTTGGTCTTTCCCATGTAATTGCGGGCAATGGCAAAGAAGGTGTGGAAATGGCAGCTGCAGAGCCTTTTGACCTGATTTTGATGGACATTCACATGCCTGTAATGGATGGTATTGAGGCTACAAAGCGCATTATTACATCTGGCAGCAAAACGCCTATTGTGGCACTTACCGCCAATATTATGCCTGAAAATGTGCAGTTGTATAAAGAAACGGGCATGTCGGGTTATTTGGGCAAGCCCTTTGTAGCTCAGGATTTATGGGCAGAGCTTTATAAATATCTAACCCCAATTGACAGCGGCGACAGCAATGGTGGCAAATATGGGTCGTTTAAGTTTGAACATGATGAGGATGGTCGTTTGATAAAAGCTTTGGCGGTCAGCTTTGTAAAAGATAATAAGGACTTTTACGAAAAGCTTGAAAACGCTCTGAAGAACGGGGATTATACATTAGCATACAGGTTGGCGCATACACTTAAAAGCTCTGCTGGTATTTTGGGCAAAACCCATTTACAGCACGCAGCCGTGGAATTGGAAGCATCTTTGCGCCACGATTCTCAAAAGGGGCAAGCTAATAAAGAGGTTGCAGGCTCTACAATGCGCAAAATGCGGATGGAGCTAGATGCAGCTTTAGAAGAATTGATGCCTGTTTATGAAGCGGAAATTTCCAAGCAATTAGAAGCGGGTGACAATGCCGAGCTAACCCCAGAAGAGGTTAAGGAGCTTGTTAGACACTTGGAAACCTTGCTTAAATCCCGCAATGCAGACAGCATAAATCTTACAAGTCAAATTAGAAGCCTGCCAGGGTCAGGGGAGCTTGTGGAGCAAATAGAAGCCTTCAATTTTAAAGATGCCTTAAAAACCCTTTCACGCTTAAAAGGAAAGTGGGTGACGGTATGATGGATTTTTTGGTATACCCTGGGGAGGAAAACACCGTTTTAATTGTGGATGATGACAAGTTGATGGTGTCTGCTTTATCCCAAATCTTATCTACTAAATACACGGTTTATGTGGCAAGGGATGGCTTTGATGCCCTAGACGTGGCGAAAGAGCTTTTACCAGACATTATTTTGCTGGACATTATAATGCCTGGCATGAATGGATATGAAGTTATCACCTCTTTAAAAAAGGACCAGGCAACCCGCAACATACCTGTTATTTTTGTGTCTGGTCTTGATGAAATTGCTGATGAGGTTAAAGGCTTGCGCCTTGGGGCGGCTGATTATATGAACAAGCCCTTTACAAGCGAAATGGTGCGCCTGCGGGTGGGCAACCAAATTAAAATCCTAAACCAAATGAGGATTATCGAGCATTTGAGCATAACAGACCCTCTTACAGGGGTGGCAAACCGCCGTAAATTCAATTCAACATTGGATGCAGAGTGGAAAAGGGCATCAAAATTGGGTCTGCCCCTTGGCTTGATGCTAATTGATGTAGATTTTTTTAAGAAATGTAACGACACTTATGGGCATTTGAAAGGTGATGAGGTTCTAAAATCTGTCGCAGGTATTGTAAAAGGCAGGGCGAAGCGCACAAGTGACTTTGTTGCCAGGTGGGGCGGTGAGGAGTTTGCCGTGGTTTTGCCTGAAACGGACATTGGAGGGGCAACAAGCTTGGCAGAGGACATTCGAGAGGCAGTTAAAAGCTTTGATTTTAGCGACATTTTGGGGGAAGATGCAGGCATTACCATCAGTGCAGGTGTGGCGTCTATAATACCCATAAGAGATGGCTCTATTAGCAAATTTGTTAACACTGTGGATGAAGCTCTTTATCACGCTAAACGGTCGGGCAGGGATAGGGTTTCTGCCGCGCCTTTGTAGGGTGAATTAATAACGCGTAGGGGCGCATATTATGCGCCCCTACAGTATTCTGTTTAGTTAATTAAAGTAAAGCATAAATCTGCCGTCTTCACCTGGAGGTATAAAGGTTACGCCAGAGGTGGTTTGCACTTCAAACTCCCCTTCCCTTCCTACGTCCACAAACAGCACAGCGTAGGCATTTGGTATGCCTTCGACCAATGCCATCCCTGCTTCCCTGCCCATGGTGTACATGGCAGTTGACAGCCCTTCCCCTAAAATTGCCGATTCGGAGATAATAAACACACTTAGCATATCCGTGTCCACAGGCATACCTGTGTCAACATCTAAAATGTGATGATAACGAACACCATCCCGCCAAAAAGCCCGTTGGTCAACACCGCTGCCAACCATAGACTGGCTTTCTATCAAGGCAACGCCTATATGACCATCCACTAAGCCGATAGTGCCTGGGGCAGGCAGCCCAATTCCAAAAGGCATCCCGTCAGGTCTGCCGCCAATGGTCATATTGTCGCCGCCTAAATTTATAATGGCATGTTCCACCCCACGCTCTCGCAGAAAATCTGCCGCCAGGTCTGCCATATATCCTTTGGCAATGCCCCCTAAATCCAAGCTTGCTTCAGGGTGTTCAAGACGAACCCGATTACCGTCAATTATGATATTTGTTCCAACTGTAGACAGCACTTGTGACAGTTCGGCTTGTGTTGGTATGCGAATGTCAATGCCCTCTGCTGGGTTTGCCTCAAAAACCCACAAATCCCGAACGCCGCCTATGGTTATGTCCATACGCCCATTTGTGGCATCACGGAAAAATATGGAATACTCCAATGCTTCCACGAGATAAGGGCTAACCTCTACAAATTCGCCCCCTGCGTGGTTAAGCCTCCAAAGGTCTGTTCCCTCGCGGAAACGGTCAAAAATGCCCCCTAAGTAGCGGACATATTCCAAAGCACCCTCTGCTAGAGCAGTGTAATGCCTTTGGCTGTTGTTTCGGTCATCATCCATGTAAAATATAATGATTTCTCCCCACCAGTCCGCAACAAATCCCGTTGCTGATACGCGCTGGACAACCTCTTCCCTCTCACATGCCGTTAAAAATAAAATGCCCGCCAGGGCTGTTAATGCCAAAATTATCCTTTTCACAAAAATCACCTCGTAAACATTATACCACATGAGGGGGGGCTGTCAACCCCATTTTTTGCGATAAAAAAAGCTTGTGTTTAAGGCGGAAATATGGTATAATTTATAGGCTTAGGAAACGAATTAGATAATGAGGTGAAACTTTGAACAATAGTAATTACAATGAGCATAATATCGAGGTTTTAGAGGGGTTAGAGCCTGTTAGGCTTCGCCCTGGCATGTATATTGGAACAACAGAGTCAGCGGGGCTTCACCATATGGTTTATGAAATTGTGGACAATGCGGTGGATGAGGCTTTGGCTGGTTTTTGCGATGAAATAACCGTCAGTATTTTAGAGGGCAACGCCATTCGGGTTAAGGATAATGGGCGGGGCATACCTGTGGGGATTCACCCAACCAAGGGCATCCCTGCCGTGGAGGTTGTTTTTACCGTCCTTCATGCAGGGGGCAAGTTTGGCGGGGAAAACAGCGGGTATAAGGTTAGCGGGGGATTGCATGGCGTTGGCGCATCTGTTGTAAATGCTTTGTCAACCCATTTGGATGTGGAAATTCACCAAAACGGCACAAAGCATGTGATGGCATTTGAAAAAGGGGAAACCACAAAGGCGTTGAGCGCAGACGGCACAACGGACTATCGCGGCTCTATCATAACTTTTCAACCTGATGACAGCATTTTTGAAGAAACCGTTTATGACTTCCGCGTGTTAAAGGCGCGACTGCAAGAAATTGCCTTTTTGACCAAAGGGCTTAAAATCGTCTTGCGTGATGAGCGGGAAGGGCAGGAGCAGGAGCGGGTTTTCCAATATGACGGGGGCTTGCGCCAATTTGTAGAGCATATCAACAAGGATAAAGACCCGATTTTCAAGGAAATTTTTTATGTGGAGAGGGAGCAAGAAGGCATTGTTGTGGAAATTGCCCTGCAATATAATGACGGCTTTACGGAAAGCATTTACACTTTTGCCAATAATATCCATACAATTGAGGGCGGCACGCATTTGGTAGGTTTGCGCTCTGCCATGACAAAGACCATTAACGATTATGGCCGCAAGTTCGGCGTTTTAAAAGAGGCTGACCCAAATCTTACTGGGGAAGATGTGCGGGAGGGCCTTGCCTGTGTTGTTAGTGTTAAGCTTGGCAACCCACAATTTCAAAGCCAGAATAAAATTAAGCTGACAAATCCAGAGGTGCGCCAACCTGTGGAAACCATAATGAATGAATATTTTGCATATTTCCTTGAGGAAAACCCAGCAGTTGGCAAAATTATTATTGAAAAAGCGTTGATGGCACAGCGGGCGCGGGATGCCGCCAAAAAAGCAAGGGAGCTTGTGCGCCGCAAAAATGTGCTGGATGGCGGGCGTTTGCCTGGCAAATTGGCAGATTGCAGCGAAAAAGACCCTGCAAAGTCTGAAATTTATATTGTGGAGGGTAACTCTGCAGGTGGCTCTGCTAAGGGGGCGAGAAGCCCGAAAACACAGGCGGTTCTGCCTTTGCGCGGCAAAATTTTAAATGTAGAAAAAAGCCGTTTGGACAAAATCCTTGTTAATGAGGAAATAAAATCCCTTATAACCGCCTTTGGCACTGGCATCCACGAGGATTTTGATATTGAAAAACTGCGCTACCACAAAATTATTTTAATGACAGATGCTGATGTTGATGGAAGCCACATCCGCACCCTTTTGCTTACGTTTTTATACCGTTTTATGCCTGGGCTTATTACAGGGGGTTATGTGTATATTGCCCAACCGCCCCTTTTCAAAATCGAAAAGGGCAAGGAGGAATATTATATATACCCAGGAGATGGCAGGCACGGCCACGAGCTTGATGATTTTTTTGCAAATGGGGAAGTTACCCGCGAAGGTGTACGCGCCATTCAGCGTTACAAAGGTCTTGGAGAGATGAACGCAGACCAGCTTTGGGATACAACCATGGACCCAGACCGCCGCATTTTGAAAAAGGTTGACCTTTCTGACGCGGTAGAAGCTGACCTGATTTTTACCCAGCTAATGGGGGATAAAGTTGAGCCGCGGAAAGAGTTTATCTACGCCAACTATGCCAATGTGGTTAATTTGGACGTATAGCACACCTGTACTATTTTGTGTTGACAAGCAATATTCGCTAAAAAAGTTCATAGGATAGTTTACAGTCATTAATGATTTGGAGGATGTATCCTATGACCAATCCAATGGGCCCAGCCCACCACAATCCACACGCGCCAGGCTTTGGCGGTGACATGTTTATGATGTTTATGCTTATGATGATGATGAACCCACACATGTTTGGCGGCGACAATATGATGATGTTGTTGCTTTTGATGATGATGGGCGGCAAGTAAAATATAAAAATCACCCTCATGGGTGATTTTTATTTATAAGTGAGGCGCACTGATAGGTACTGTAGAGGCTGGCAGGATTGTATTCGTGTAGGCATTTATCACATAATGGTACGCCCAGCCTTCGCGACCTTTGGTTACGGTGAAGAAATAGGCGGGAACACCTCTGCCACCTGGACCCATGGTATACACCAACTGCATATTTGTGATTTCAATTTCCGAGTATATGCCGTAAACTGTACGTATAAAGTTTAGCAAGGACAGCAGGGCTTCGTCTGGGGAGAAAATAGGGCGAGCATAACCCACAAAACCATCCACAACTTCCATACGAGAGAAAAATGCAGAAACTATCCCCAGGTCTGTTACACGAACCCGTAATTGGTTGCTGTGCAATATATATCCCCTGTAAATGTCAAAAAAAGTTATTACATAGTTGCCGCCCCAAGTTAGGGATGTGGAGTGATGGGGCATGTTTGTGATGCCTAAAATATCCTCCATAAATGCATGAGCTAAGGCTTGCGCCCCAGCAGAATTTTTAATAAAATTTTCACGGTCAACCCTTAAAAGCAAGCCATCAGAATTTGCAAATAAAATCGAGCCATCCCTATTGCTGTGGGTTATTGATTTATTGAGTATCTCATAATCTTCATAAAAAAAGTCAATACCGCTTGGGGTAATTTCTTCTGTATATTCCAAATCCCCAAAAAAGTTGGCGGCAATGGTTCTTAGGTCGTGGATTATTGGCTCTAAATGAAGCCCTTGGCGGGGGCTGAAATCCCGTGGTATTTCTGTGTCTATAAAGGTATCGTTATGGGCGAGAACCATTACTGCGTTTTCTTTCTGGACATCGGTTAGCATATATGGGTTTCCCTCTGCCGAAATAAGGGCGGAAATTGCAAGTATCATAGCAGACAACAAGACAATTGCGATATTTTTGACTCTATTAGTATTCATGGCTGTCCTCCTCAAAAAAGTCTTGCATCAGACGGCGGTAAAATATTACATCGCGACGTTGCACCCGCACCTTCAAAGGATATTCGTCTTTAGTGACTGAACCAGATGTTACAGCATAATCGAAATAGAAATTCCAAATGCCTGTTGCGGGAAAATGTCGGTATTGTGATAAAATAATGTCGTTGCCTAAATTATCCTCCCTTATCATGTCAAAAGCAATAAGCAGGGATGTGGTAAAATCCCCATAGGGGCCTGGATTTGGAAGATTGTTAAATTCCAAAATATGGTTTGGGAAAAAGCGGGCAACACGTCGGTTGTCGTAGAAGGTGAAAACGCCGTTTATGTTTGCCTGCTGTATAGCGGCGGGATTTGGGAATAAAAAGCTGACGTGAGGGTTAACATCCCCAAGGGACAGTGTGGCAATTTGGTTTCTGCTTGTATAGCTGCAGCTTGTCCTTGCTTCATATTCCAAAATAAACTCTGCAATTTGATTGCGCAGAGCCGCGTTGTTTAGCGTGAACATGAAGTTACCCCCGCTGTTTTTGCTTGCAAAGATGAAGTTTAACCCATCTTGCCCTGGGGCGACATACAGGCTCTCAAAATCTTCAAAGTGAGAGGACAAAAAGCCTGGCCGCCTGCCGAAATATTCCCGAAAGAAGTTTGAAGGCATGGAAAAGTTATATTTAATGGCTATGCTGTTTGTTGCGGGTATTTCTGCATTATACGAAATGAAACTGCCCCCCTCTATCAGCGGGCTAATGGACTGATAAATAAGCTCCCAACCTCTGTGACTTGCTAAGTTGCCGTAAACAAAATGCTCTTCCCCGTTTTGGGTTATTACTAAGCGGGCAGAGGTGAGCATTAAGTGGGCAGAGGGTTCGTCCCGAGGGTTAACGCTTGCCGCTCCCACATAGGTGTTTGCGGGAACAATGCCGCGGAAAGGAAATTCCCCGTACCACAGCCTAAGCACTAAAACAAGGCACACAAGGGAAAGTGCCGTAAGCATTATGTTTTTGAACTTGTCTTTAGTCATTTGTGAAGCTCCTTGCCCGTTTGTGGGCGGTTGCCCTATGGGCTTTTTCGATTTTATGGTGGTTTTTGCCCTTTTCACCTGTTAATAGATATGTGTCTAGCTCGTCATAGGTTAGCCCCATGTCGTCCTCATCGGTTTGCCCTTCAAAAAGCCCTGCTGATGGAGGTTTTGTATAAAACACAGCAGGCGCGCCTAAATACTCTAAAAAGGCGAAAATTTCGGTTTTAGTAAGGTCTTGGATTGGGTTGAAGTCGAAAGCCCCATCCCCCCATTTTGTGAAATAGCCCATGTGGATTTCGCTACGGTTGCCTGTGCCTGCCACAAGATAATTGCGGCTTTGGGCAATTGTGTAAAGGGTTGTCATCCGCAGGCGGGGGTTGATATTTATACTGGCTGGCTGTGTCACTGGCACATGAGCCATAATGCCCTGTGCTAACAGATGCTTGACCTCGGTTAAATCAATTACAATATGGTCGATATTGTAGGTTTCGCCTAAAAGTCCTGCGTCCTCCATATCCTGCCCAAAATTACTAGCAGAGCCGCAGGGCATTATAACACCTAGAACATTATCTGTCGCCATTTTACACAAAATGCCAACAAGGGCAGAGTCCTTGCCGCCGCTTGAACCAAATACAATGCCATCAGCCCTAGCATCTGCCAGGGCTTCTTTAATTTTTGCCACACGCTTGGTAATTTCGCTTTCCCAATCTCTATTAATTTTAATCATCAGCACAAATCCTCAAAAATCCGTCAAAGTATATATAATTATTTTCCAATAGGAAGTCGGCAAAGTTGGCACTTTTCCCCAACTTGTCAGCGGCACGCTCTAATGCCCACACGGCACTTGCCACGCTTCCATCAAAATCCATAAATTCTTTTCGCAAAAGCTCTTCGTGTTCAATGGTGAATACTCGCAACATAGACACACCTCACAAACCCCGTTAAACCATTATACGCTAAGGGCTTGGAGCATTTGCGCAAGGTCCTCTCCATTAAACTGGTAGGTTTTACTGCAAAAATGACAGCTAATTTCTGCTTTGCCCTGCTCTTCTAAAATAGACTTTATCTCAACAGCTCCAAGGGAGATTAGTCCCCGCTCCATCCGCTCTTTGCTACAAGTGCAGACAAAACCGATGGGATGACGCTCTGTAATTTCATAGCCAAAAGGCGATAACAGCATATCCAGAACATCTTCTGGGGTTTTTTCCTCATCCAGTAGGCGGGATATTTGCGGAAAGCCTTGTATATGGGCTTCCAAACGGTCAATAATCTCATCAGATGCCCCTGGCAACAGCTGGACGAAGAAGCCCCCTGCCGCCTTAATGCTCAAATCCACATCAACCATCACCCCTAGAGAAATAATGCTAGGGGTTTGCTCGCTTGCCATGAAATAAGATGCTATGTCCTCTGCAATTTCGCCGCTTACAAGAGGGGTTGTGCCTACATAAGGCTCTTTAAGCCCTAAATCCTTAGCCACAGTCAGCTGACCATTGCCAACTGCCCCGCCTACGTTAAGCTTGCCGTCAGCACGGTTTGGCACATCTGCCAAGGGGTTGCGGACATATCCGCGGACGCGCCCAAGCCCGTCTGTTACAGCCAAAACGCCCCCCAAAGGGCCATCACCCCGTATGTTAAGGGTTAGGGAGTGGTCGTCATGCCCTAGCATCAGCCCCATAATGGCGGCGGCGGTTAGGGTGCGCCCTAAGGCGGCAGATGCCACAGGGTTTGTTTTGTGGATTTGCGCCGCCTTATCCACCAAAAATTTTGATGTTGCCACAAAAGCGCGAATTTGCCCATCGCCTGCCGTGGCTCTTAAACAATAATCTTTCATAATTTATTTTCTCCTATATTTCTATCATCTAAAGCACATTATCATTATATCACATAAAAAAATTGCGTGCAACAAAAATAGTGTTGACGCAGGTGGGGGCTGGGTGTATAATTTGAAGTATAAAAATGAGGTGATAATATGGTTGAACCAACACAATTTGGCGTATGCGAAATGACATATAAAGGCGGGGCTGTAACTTCTGGCTTGCCAGCGGTTTTATTGAAAGAAAAACATTATCAACAATACCAAAATATTGTAGACGAGGCTTTTCATCAAATGCGGGAGGAATTAAACATCCGCCCATTTAATAAACATAGCTTCACCCTAATGGATTTGGAAGATTTGCGGCAGAATTGCTTTATCCTATTGGATGGTGATGCTATTGTCTGCGGTGTTGTTTGCGGTGCTGGGGAAATTGACAGCATTGTTGTTAACACTAAGTATCAAGGGCAAGGACATGGGCGCAAGATTACAGAATTTGCATTGGCAGAGCTTCAAAAACGAGGTGCAAGCACCATCACCCTATCTGTCACTAAATGGAACACCCGCGCCATAGCACTTTACCAGTCTATGGGTTTTGAGATAACCAAAGAAGCTGTTGCCCATGGGGTTAACACCATGGACGAAAACGGTCACTGGCATTTTGAATTTAAAGGCGAAGGCGCGGAGATTATGAGGAGGTAGCAAATGGATTTATCACAAATAAAATTACAAGTGCAGCAAATTTTCAAGGAAACGATTGAGGCGGGCAAGCTTGGAGAGGAAAACATTATCGTCCTCGGATGTTCTAGCAGTGAAATTTTAGGTGGCGTTATTGGGAAGGCGGGCAGCCTTGAGGTTGGGCAAGCGGTAGTTGCCGCAGCCCTGGAGGTGGCTCAAGAGCTAGGCATACACCTTGCTGTCCAGTGCTGTGAGCATTTAAACCGCGCTTTGGTGGTGTCCAAAAAATGCGCAACCCGCTACAATTTGGAATTAGTCAGTGTAATACCGACCCCATCTGCTGGAGGGTCAGCTTCCACAGCCGCTTTTGAACAACTTGCAGATTCTGTAGTGGTAGAACATATAAAAGCCCACGCCGCCGTGGATATTGGCGACACCCATATCGGCATGCACGTCCGCCACGTGGGCGTTCCCTTCCGCCCCTCTATAAAAAAAGTTGGCGCAGCCCATGTAACCGCCTTAACAAGCCGCCCAAAACTTATCGGAGGTGCAAGGGCGCAATACTAGGCTTTACGCAAAAAAAATAAATTTTAAAAAAATTGAAAAAAACCCTTGACACAAACTTAATAATGGTGTATACTGTTTTTTGTTGTTAAATATACGGCCCGTTGGTCAAGGGGTTAAGACACCGCCCTTTCACGGCGGTAACAAGGGTTCGAATCCCTTACGGGTCAATTCCAGTTATCAGTTATCAGTTATCAGTTATCAGTGAAGTCCATTCTTTTAACTGATACTTGATAACTGATAACTGATAACTGTTTTTTATCGGTGCCATAGCCAAGCGGTAAGGCAGAGGACTGCAACTCCTCCACCCCCGGTTCAAATCCGGGTGGCACCTTCGGCGCATGTTGTGCGTGGCTTAGGGGGTACATTATGGAGATTAAGTCCGCAATGGTAAGAAAGCAAGGAAGTGTGGACTTTCTGCGCTCTAAGGGCATACCTGTGTTTGAGCATTTGCCTGCCATTGAAGAAAATCACGAAGTCACCCTACGCAATGTAACAGAAGTTGCCTGCCGCGCAATTGCCTTGTGCATTGTTGCCGTCCGCGGGGAATGTGTAGGGGCAGGGGATATGACCCCTAAAGAAATTGGTGATTTGCAAAACATGATAACGGCGCGCTTTAACGCTGATGGCTTTTTCACCCCCAAAGAAATGGTATTTTTGCTAGACGATACAAAGGACACCCATTCAGCCATTCAATTTTCATGGCAGTACGAATGTCTTAACGTAATGCTATGGGCGTTAAACTTTGTGGATGAGTTGACTTTCCCTGATGACATCTGTGATGTATCAGCCGTCGTCCGCATCATCCAAAGCCACGAAACCTTCGGCGACTTTTTGGCGGCATCCTCCCTGCGCAACAAAGAGGAAATCCTCGACCAAGCCGACCTAATTTACAGGTACAACTGGGCATGTGTTGATGCCCGAATAAATAACCGCGCCATGACCACAATAAACCCAGGAGTGGTGGCAGAGCGTCACCGCGCCCTAAATTGGCTCATACACTATTGCGAGCAACCCTGGGATGAAGTGACCACAGACACCTAAACCCAAACAACGCTATTCCGTCGCCCGAGTGGCGGAACCGGTAGACGCACAGGACTTAAAATCCTGCGGCCCTTAAAGCCGTGCCAGTTCGAGTCTGGCCTCGGGCATTGTGAAACCCCAGCAAATCAACATTTGCTGGGGTTAATTATTTAGTGCGGCAATAAGTTCTGCGCCGTATGGTGCGGTAATGGTTGGGTAATATAAAACGCCGCTAACGCATCTCTTAGCACAATTTTTCCTATTCTATTTGTTTTCATAATATGTACCTCCAAAAATAAAATCAAGCAAGGGCGGTTGGTTATCGCCCTTGCCTTTAAATTATTCAACCGAAGTCATAAGGGCTTCGATTTCTTCGTGTGTTAAGCCTGTATCTTCCATTATTTCAGTAATTGGTCTGTTTCGTTTTAGGAGTTTTAGGGCAACATCTTTGCGACCATCCCGCCTTGCCCCTCCCATCCGAGAAGCCCAATCCCTACGCTCATTCTCCCTAGCTTCAAACAGCATCCTGGTCTGCTCATCAGCTGACAGTTCTTTTAAAACCCCAACAGCTTTACCCAATTGAGGGCTTGTTTGTGCTAACATATTCAAAACCTCCTCACTGTCTGCTTTAATAAATTTCATCCAATGCCATAAATCCGAGTTGTCGGTATTGTGGGGCAATTTTGATAATTCAAGGGTGTTTATTTCTGTTAAGTCGGTGTATTCAACACCATCAACTGTTCTATATATGTACCTCCAAAAATAAAATCAAGCAAGGGCGGTTAGTTATCGCCCTTGCTTTTGATTATTCAACCGAAGTCATAAGGGCTTCGATTTCTTCATGTGTTAAGCCTGTTAGGCTCACGATTGTTTCAGTTGGCATTCCCATTTTGATTGCGTTTATGGCAACCTCATTTTTTGCATCTCTTACAGCCCCTCCCATCCGAGAAGCCCAATCCCTACGCTCATTCTCCCTAGCTTCAAACAGCATCCTGGTCTGCTCATCAGCTGACAGCTCTTTTAAAACCCCAACAGCTTTACCCATTTGAGGGCTTGTTTGTGCTAACATATTCAAAACCTCCTCACTGTCTGCTTTAATAAATTTCATCCAATGCCATAAATCCGAATTGTCGGTATTATGGGGTAATTTTGATAATTCAAGAGTATTTATTTCTGTTAGGTCAGTGTATTCAACTCCGCTTGTTGTGCGGTATCGGAATTGATGGTGATAATTTTTGTCTGCCAGAATTAGGTCGTAGTCTGTTATGATGATGGATATTGATTTTTTGATAACTGACCAATCTTGCCCAGAGGATATTTGTTCTGTTACCATTTTTGACTGGTAAAATATGGTTCGCTCAATCATCTCTGGAACAGGTTGAACTTGAATTTCTATGTGTATGACCTTGCCTGTTTTAGTGTTTACCCTAACATCAAGTATGCCCTGTTTATCGTTTTCTGTTTCTTTCTTAGTGTAAGGGTTTACGATTATTAGTCCTGCAAGTTCATCATTAGGAATGTCAAGCACCGACAATAAGAAGCTTGTCAAAATGTCTGTGTTTCTTTCATCGCCAAAGATTAGTTTGAATATGAAATCCGATTTAACTGGAAGCAGGCTTTTGTTGGTGTTTTCCATGGTAATTCCCCCTATGATTATATTTTATCATATGCGGTTGGATTTATCAACTGTTTTTGGTGAATGGGTTTGGGTGGTACACTAGAAAGCCAGAGCCACGCTTGTATTATAAAAATGTCAAGAGGTGAGGTATAATAAAACCGCGACAAAAATGCCGCGGTTACATGGTTTTTATTCATTGTCATTATTCCCATTCTACCGTTCCTGGTGGCTTGGAGGTTATGTCGTAAACCACGCGGCTTACCCCGTCCACCTCTGCTGTTATGCGGTTTGCGATTTTGGCGAGGATTTCGTGGGGGATGGGGTAGTAGGTTGCTGTCATAAAGTCTTGGGTGTTTATTGCCCGCACGGCAATTACTGGGTCGTAGATGCGGGTGTGGTTTTTGATGCCTACGGAGGGGGTGTTGGTTAGCACGCAGAAATATTGTTGGGGGGCAGGGTTTACATTTGCTTCTATTTCTTGGGTTACTATATGGTCGGCGGCGCGGAGGGTGTCCATTTTTGCTTTTGTTAGCTCGCCGATGCAGCGGACAGCAAGACCAGGACCTGGGAAGGGCTGGCGGTTTACTATTTCGTTAGGCAAGCCTAGCTTAGCGCCTAGTTTGCGCACCTCGTCTTTAAAAAGCCCTGCAAGAGGCTCGATGACCTTTTCAAAGCCTAGCTTTTCGGGCAAGCCGCCTACGTTGTGGTGGCTTTTTACTAGGTTGCCGTAGTCCCCGCCGCTTTCGACAATGTCGGGGTAGATTGTGCCTTGGGCAAAAAATAGGATGTCACCTAGCTTTTTGGATTCTTCCTCAAAAACCGTAATAAATTCATGGCCGATAATTTTGCGCTTTTCTTCAGGGTCTGTCACACCTGCAAGTTTTGCCAGAAAACGGCTTTCTGCATCAATGCTGACAAAGTTTATGTCCTGCCCTTCAAAGGCTTTGGCTATTGCATGAGGTTCGCCATGGCGCATAAAGCCGTGGTCAACAAAAATGCAGTTTATTTGCCCTGGTATGGCTTTAACAAGCAAAGCGGCACACACAGAGCTGTCAACACCGCCAGAAAGAGCCAACAGTACCCTTTGCTCCCCCACTGCCTGACGGATTTCCGCCACCTTCTGCTCTAAATATCCATCCACATCATAGTCACCACGGGCTTTGCAATCTTCCATAACAAAGCTTTGCAAGTTGTCATGGCTGCTAGTCACTGGCACGCCCAGCTGATGAACCCCAGGGTCGCATTTGTCTGTGTTACCTGTTAAAATAATACCAATGGGGTTAAGGGCCTTAATCTTATCAACTGTCAACGAACCTGGGCGAATTTCAGAATAAACACCCATAGCGCGCACTTCCCGCGCCACCAATTCCTTGTTGTGCCCGCCAAAATCAAGCACCAAAATCATCTGTTGTTCTTTCATATCTCTACCTTCCCTTCAAAAACTTTTACACAATCCCCTGTCATCAGAACTGTGTCTTTTGTGTATTTGATTATTAAACTGCCCCCTCGCAGGTCCACAGTAATATCTGTATCCATGTCGCAAAAACCATTAAGCACTGCCGCAACTGCTGCCGCACATGCTCCTGTGCCGCAAGCCATGGTTTCGCCGCTGCCCCGCTCCCAAACCCGCATTTTTAGGTGGTTTCGGGCAATCACTTGCACAAACTCCGTATTCACACGGTCTGGGAAGATTGGATTATTCTCTATAGGTGGTCCGATTGTTTCCAAATCTAAATTGTCAATTTCATCTAAAAAGGCAACTGCGTGAGGGTTTCCCATGGAAACTCGGGTTAATTTGTATCCTTCACAGGAACAATCCCCGCCCAAAACCGCCTGCCCCATGTCCACTTGGGCAGAATGGGCAACGCCATTTTCATGGTAGACAGTTATTTTCTTCACGCCGCTTGCAGTTTCTATTTCCATATCAGCAGGGGCAATTTGCTCATCAAACAGCAGTTTGGCGACGCAGCGTATGGCATTGCCGCACATAGCCCCTTCACTGCCGTCTATATTAAACATTTGCATGCGCCCATGGGCAACAACCGACGGCAAAACAAGGACGATACCATCCCCCCCTATGCCTTTGTGGCGGTCGCAAAGTCCAAACAAATCCATTGTGTGAGGGTCGGCAACGCGCCCTCGAAACCCTCCGAAATAAATATAATCATTGCCGCATCCATGCATTTTTATAAAATCAAGATAAATAAAAACACCCCCATAACGGTATTTTACCATACGGGAGGTTTTTTGTCTAGAGCCATATTCGGAATTTTAAGGCACTGATAAGCTGATAGGGCAAGGGAAGAACCGCGAACATTTTTGACAAAGGTAGCGTGTAAACTTCACACTTTCTTTTGCACAATCCCTGCAAAATTGACTTTGCTGCCGCGTCGGCGGTTTGCATAGGTTTCGGAATTGGTATGTCTGGCGGCAATTTGCTCCAAAAATTGGTTTTCAGGCTAATGGGGTAAGCGGTCATATAATGCAGCCTTTCTGGCTTTTCAAATTTATAGGCAGAGCCAAAACCTGCCAAGGCGTGTTTTGTGGCAGAATATAAAGACATGCCCGCAATGCCAAGCTTGCCCAACATAGACGAAACAGCAACAAAAGCAACATCCCCCTCGGTTTTTAACAAAAATCTCTCTAAAGTGTACAGAGGCGACAGCACATTTGTTTCAAAAATTTGTTTTATATGACCAAAACCACCACCCCCCTCGCCAAAGCTTTCATAATACCCAAAGCCCGCGCAGGCAATCACACAATCTAAACCACCCATACGCTCAATGGCAAAATCTATCATCTTATCAACACTTTCAGGCTTTGACACATCAATATAACTGGTAACAGCAACAATTTTCGCTCCATCCACCCGCGCCAACCGCCCAACCAAAGCCCGCCCCAAACCAGAACCTGCCCCCGTCACCAAAAACCTCTTATTTTCCAATTTCAAAAAATCACCTCCACCAAATATTCTTCACATTTCGTTTTGTTCTAATTCTCTATACCAATCACATAAGCATTTACGCTCATTTGAAATCCCATCTTGTACTGTGCGGTTATCCATGCTAGAATAATAAAAAGTATATTGGAGTGATTTGGACGATTATGACAAAGCGTTTTATGAACATGAATTTTTTGGCGTTGAGATTTATTATTTCGACAAAAGCCTTGTTGTAGAATTTACACATTTGTATCACTATTTATTAAGGTAATTATATACAACTTTACATAAACTCCACAACTTTACATAAACTCCACAACTTTACATAAACTCCACAACTTTACATAAACTCCACAACTTTACATAAACTCCACAACTTTA